>ERZ1292633.1002-Hain-H41-02um-R1-1002-length-31195-cov-6_pt1 | contig 31195 bp, 25 predicted proteins | sample MGYA00564406_ERZ1292633 | MGnify/ENA primary metagenome ERZ1292633 (study PRJEB36523, sample SAMEA6512639) | groundwater metagenome | collected 2019-01-08 | study: AquaDiva: Metagenomics assemblies of 32 groundwater samples
TATTTCCCGGGGCCGATCCGCATCGGCATGGCGATTGAAAAAGTGATGAAGGATTAAACATGGCGCGCTTTGAATTTCGCTTGCCCGATATTGGCGAAGGCATTGCCGAGGCTGAGGTTGTCGCATGGCACGTTAAGGTTGGTGATACCATTGCCGAGGATCAGGGCATTGCGGACATGATGACCGACAAGGCCACGGTCGAAATGGAATCGCCCGTATCAGGCGTGGTGATCGCGCTTGCGGGCGAAGTTGGCGATATGATCCCGATTGGATCAACGCTGGTGGTGATCGAAACAGAAGGCGAAGAGGAAGCCTCGCCCCCTGCCCCGACTGCGCCGGTTACCGCGCCCCCTCCGGCGGCCTCCCACCCGCTTGCCGGAACCGATCTCGAAATCACCACCGAGCAGCATATGCCCGAAACCCCGGCGGCGCATTTCATTCCAGCGCCACACCCCGACGCGACCGAGATTAATGTGCCGACACCCGGCGCACAGGCGCTTGCTTCGCCAGCCGTCCGTGCACGCGCGAAGGAACTTGGCATTGATCTTGGCGAAGTGAAGGCGCGCGAGGGCGGACGCATCCGCCACGCCGATCTTGATGCCTTCCTCACTTACAATGCAGGGCAAGGCTTTGCGCCTGCTGGGGCCACGCGCGCCGATGAAGCCATCAAGGTCGTCGGAATGCGGCGGCGGATTGCCGAAAATATGGCGGCATCAAAGCGCGCCATTCCGCACTTCACCTATGTCGATGAAATTGACGTGACCGCGCTTGAGGGTATGCGCGGCGATCTCAACGCCAATCGCGGTAACCGGCCAAAGCTCACCATGCTGCCGCTGATGATCGTCGCGATTTGCAAAAGCATCCCGCAATTCCCGATGATCAACGCGCGCTTTGATGATGAGGCGGGCATTGTAACACGGTACGGCGCGATCCATCTCGGCATGGCGACGCAGACTGACGCTGGCCTGATGGTGCCCGTCATCCGCAACGCGCAGAGCCTCAACGTCTGGCAATTGGCAGCGGAGATTACCCGCCTCGCCGAAGCCGCGCGCAGTGGCAAAGCCAAGTCCGAAGAGCTTTCAGGCTCGACGCTGACGATTACGTCGCTCGGCCCGCTTGGCGGGATTGCGACAACACCTGTCATTAATCGGCCCGAGGTTGCGATTATCGGCCCCAACAAGATCGTCGAACGGCCAGTGTTTGATGGCGATGACATCCGCCGCGCAAAACTCATGAACCTTTCAATCAGTTGCGATCACCGCGTCGTCGATGGCTGGGACGCGGCGAGCTATGTTCAGCTGCTCAAGAAGTTTCTCGAAACGCCCGTGCTGCTATTTGCGGATTGAATCCCCCCGTCATTCCCGTGCAGGCGGGAATGACGAATTGCTCTTTGCCGCACCGCAGCATAAGACCCAACTCATGCCCGCTGCCCAACTCAAATCCCCCAGTTCCAAAGTCCCCGGCCAAACCGAATTCGTCCTCCTCATCTCCAGCGTGATGATGCTGGTCGCGTTTGCGATTGATTCAATGTTGCCAGCGCTTCCCGCAATCGGGCTATCGCTGCGCGTTGCCGATCCAGCAGATCAACCGCTGGTTATCAGTGCGTTTCTGATCGGGTTCAGCCTCGCGCTGTTGTTTATCGGCACGATTTCGGATCGCTATGGCAGGCGGTGGCTGATGCTGGCATCGCTCATCGGCTTTGTGGTGATGAGCATATCAGCGGCGGTTGCGCCAAGCTTTGAAATCCTGCTGATGGCGCGCGGGGCACAAGGCATGGCTGCCGCCGGGGGGCAAGTGCTCGTCCGCGCGGTGGTGCGTGACAAATTTGAAGGCCGGGCGATGGCGCAGATTATGAGCCTTGCGGGTATGATCTTCATGGCAGGGCCAATTATCGCGCCAAGCATGGGGCAAGCGGTACTCGCGGTCGGCCCGTGGCGCTGGATATTCATTGTGTTGGCAGCGCTTGGTTTCTGCGTCTGGACGTGGGCGTTCTTCCGCCTTCCCGAAACGCTTCCTGCCGAAAAGCGCACGCCAATCAACATCAAGGCGGTGAGCGCGAATGCAAAGGTCGTTCTATCGGATCGACTTTCGGTTGGTTATACGCTCGCGATGACAGCAGCGGCCTCAGCGCTGTTTGGCTTTCTGATGTCAGTGCAGCCGATCTTTGGCCGCACATTCAACAGCGCCGATATGCTACCGACTGGCTTTGCCATCATGGCGGGTGGGATGATGGGCGCGTCGCTCCTCAATGCGGTGATCGTCAAACGCTACGGGATGCGCCTGATTGGCCACGGCGCGCTGATTGTCTTTACGCTGGTTGCCGGCATCCATGCGTTTGTGGCGTGGTCAGGCCGTGAAACGCTTGAAAGCTTCATTATCCTTCAAATGATAATGATGATGGCGTTCCCGATGATGGGCGGAAATTTCAACGCAATGGCGATGGAGCGGATGGGCAGCGTCGCCGGAACCGCAAGCTCGCTGCAAGGCTTTGCCAATAATCTTATCAGCGCAATTGTCGGTACGATCATTGGTCGCGCGTTCGATGGGACGACAGTGCCGCTTTATGTTGCTTACTTCATCTGCGGTGCGCTTGCGCTGATCATTGTCTTTGTGACAGAGCGTGGGCAATTGTTCGTCGCGCGCCACGCGCCAACACCTGCGGAGTAAGCTATGGCCCATTGGCTGATGAAATCGGAGCCCTTCAAATATAGTTGGGATGATCTGGTGAAGGATGGCCGCACACATTGGAACGGCGTACGCAATCATCAGGCTGCGCTCTATCTCAAGGCGATGGCGATTGGCGATGAGGTGTTTTTCTACCACAGCAATGAAGGTCTTGCTGTTGTTGGCATCGCGCGCGTGGTGAAGACCGCCTATCCCGATCCAAGCGATGAAAAGGGCCGTTTCGTGATGGTTGATATCGCGCCCGTCCACCCGCTTGCCAATCCGGTGACACTTGCCGCGATGAAAGCCGAACCAAGGCTTGCGGGCATGAAAATGTTCCAGCAATTCAGGCTTTCCGTCTGCCCGATTGCGGACGATGAGTGGGATGTGATTCTTGAACATGGCCAAAAAGTGTAATGGCATTCGTCGTGCAGAAACCCTACTTTTCCGAGGGTTAGCGCCTGCTTAGGCACATACTGGCTTTTTTGTTGCGAATCTGTTATAATCAGGGTCAGCGAAGCGGTTGTCTCCTGCGACCGCGCGAGGAGCGTTTAATCCGAAAGAGCATGGGATGACCGACCCGCCAGCGGGATACGGCTCCATAGGCTCAATCAATTGCGTTTTAAGAAAGGTAGTATTACATGGCTTCCACCGCGCTTGACTTCGATGTTGGCGATTATGTTGTCTATCCAAAACACGGCGTTGGCCGTGTCATTGAACTCCAAAGCTCTGAAATCGCGGGCATGGCGCTTGAGCTTTATGTACTCCGTTTCGAAAAAGAAAAAATGACCTTGCGCGTGCCCACCAATAAGGCCGAAAGCGTCGGGATGCGCAAACTGTCTTCGGACAAGCAGATGCAAGAGGCGATGGTGACGCTCAAGGGCAAGCCAAAGGTAAAGCGCACGATGTGGTCACGCCGTGCACAGGAATATGAAGCGAAGATCAATTCGGGCGATCTGGTTTCGATTGCCGAAGTTGTCCGCGACCTTTTCCGCGCCGAAGATCAACCCGAGCAGAGCTATTCGGAACGGCAGATTTTTGAAGCCGCATGCAGCCGTTTAGCGCGTGAACTTGCCGCGATGGAGCAGGTTGATGAACCAACAGCAGTGCAAAAGCTGATTGAAATCCTGAAGAAATCGGCGGAAATCTACAATAAGGTTGCCGCCTGAGACGCGCAGCAATCCATTTGTGATTGGAAAAACGGCGGCCCCGCAACGGGTCGCCGTTTTTATTTGCATTGCATATTATATTACTGTATTAATACGGCACTACAGTAAGGAGCAAAACATGCACGCGGGCCACCTCATCCTCCCCATCCTTTTGTTAAGCGCTTGCGGCATAGCCGAAAGCACAGCAGCCGGGCCAAGCGGCACCCGCTCGTTTGACGCAAGCGGCTTTGATGAAGTCGAGCTTGCCGGATCGGATAATGTCCGCGTCATTGCCGGCTCCACTTTCTCGGTTCAGGCGACAGGCCCTGAAGAGATATTGGAGCGGCTGAAAATTAACGTCAAAGGATCAAGACTGGTCATCGGTCGCAAATCGCAAAACTGGGTGGCGGGTTGGCAGAACAGCGAAAGCGCGCTCGTCACGGTCACCATGCCAACGATCAAGGCGGCGAGTCTTGCAGGCTCAGGCGATATGGCGATTGACCGGGTTGAGACCGCTGCATTTGAGGCAAACCTAGCGGGTTCTGGTAATTTAAGCGTGAAATCCGCGCAGGTTGAGACGCTGGAAGTCAATATTGCGGGATCTGGCGATATCGCACTTGCTGGCACCACGAAAACCGTCGACATTTCGATCGCTGGATCGGGCGATGTCAGCGCAAAAGAATTGACTGCAGCAGATGCACGCATCTCGATCGCTGGTTCAGGCAATGTCGATACGCGCGTGACCGGCTCTGCCTCGATCTCTCTGCTCGGGTCAGGCGATGTGACCATCAACGGCACCGCCAACTGCAAGACATCAAAAATGGGATCGGGCGAAGTCCGCTGCACCCCATAGTCTTTAGCCGAATTTGGCGCTAAGCAACGCCCATGATTTTATTGCGCCGAGCCATTCCACTCATTCTACTTGCGCTTGCCAGTACGACGCACGCGGCCGAACGCCGCTATTCGATCACCGATTTTGACAAGATCCGGGTCGTCGGCGCATCGCGTGTGATTATTACAACCGGTCGCGCGACAACAGTTCGTGCAAGTGCTGACCGCGACGCGCTCGACCAGCTTTCGATTGAGTCACTTGACCGGACGCTTACAATTCAGCCCGTTGGCGGAACAGTAGCGACCGACGCGCGCGCGCTGGCAAAACCGACAACGATCTACATCACCCTGCCCTTGCTCAGCACCGCCAAACTCAATGGCCCAGGCTCGATCAGCATCGCCGCGCTGCGCGGTATTCAGACCGATGTGTCTCTAACTGGCAGTGGCCAGATCAGCGTTGCTAAGGTGATGGCAGATAATCTCAATGCACGTCTCTCGGGCTCAGGCACGCTAACGCTTGCGGGCAGAGCGCTCAAGGTTGACGCCAACATCAAAGGCTCAGGGAGCGTCGCCGCAAGCAGCCTGAATGTTGCCGACCTCAAATTGATGGCAGCCTCATCGGGCACTATCGCTATGTCGGCCAGCCGCGCCGCGATGGTCACATCAACAGGATCAGGTACCGTTACGATTGCTGGTGGGCCATCATGCACCGTCCAGAATATCGGCGTTGGGACTGTAACCTGCGGGAAAGCACCCTAGGCCGCGAATGCCTTTGCAAGATTGGCCCCGCTACGCTCAATCCACGGCATCGCATTCGGGATCATCTGAAACAGGCTAAAAAATCCGTGGATCATCCCCGGCGCGCAAGCCGTATCAACCGCTACACCCGCCTCGGCAAGCCTCGCCGCATAGGCATTGCCCTCATCGCAAAGCGGGTCATATTCAGCGGTGATAACCGTGGCAGACGGCAGACCAGCAAGATTGTCCTGTTGCATCACCGCCGCCAGCGGATCAGTACGCGGATCAACGCCCGGCACATAATGGTTCCAGAACCATTTCATCCCTTCTGTCGAAAGATAATATTCGCCGCCGCCATTGGCACCGTAAGAAGCCCGATCGAAATCCGCATCAGTGACGGGGTAGATCAGGAGTTGATGTGCGAGCGTTGGCCCGCCGCGATCACGCGCTATCAATGCAACAGCGGCTGCAAGATTACCACCTGCACTATCACCCGCAACCGCCAGTTTTGCTCCGTTAATGCCAAGGCTTGCCACGTTGGCCGCTGCCCAAACCGTCGCATCATAGCAGTCATGCAGCGGCACCGGATAAGGGTGCTCAGGTGCAAGACGATAAGCGACGGACAACACTGCCGCCTTGCTCGCATTGGCAAGAGCGCGGCAGGTGCCATCATGCGTATCGAGTGTGCCGATCACCCAGCCGCCCCCGTGAAAGTACATCGTTAGCGCTGGATTATCACCAGCACCTTCGGGAACATAAAGGCGCGCATCAAGCGTCCGGCCTTCCAGCGCGATCTTAACATGCTGAACACACCCAATCGCAACCGGCTCACCAAAAGGGATCGGATTATCAAAAATCGCGCGCGCATCTGCCGGCGTTGCGCTAGCAAAGTCAATCTTGGGCGCCGCCTCCATCATGGTCAGCAACATCTGCACGGCTGGATCGAGCGTCATTTTGACATATTCCCCTAATCTCTGTTTCGGTTCGATACCGCGATCCGCACCACACGGCAATGATTGACCTTTGCCCTGTCCTACTGGCACAAGCGCGCCCATGAACATCGAGAGTATCCTTGATCGCGCGATTGATAGTGGTGCAATTGCAGGCCTAACCGCCTTTGTCGGAAACCGTGCAGGTATGATTACCAGCCATGCAGCAGGGCTCGCAGATCCTGCGTCGGGCGTACCGATGAAAGCTGATACGATTTTCCAGATTGCATCAATGACCAAGGCAATAACCTCGGTCGCGGCGATGCAGTTGGTTGAGCAGGGAAGGCTGTCGCTCGACGCGCCGATTGAGACAGCTCTTCCCGAACTCGCCAATCCACAAGTCATTACCGGCTTTGACGATGCCGGTAATGCGGCACTGCGTCCGGCCACGCGGCCAATCACGCTGCGCCATTTGCTCACCCACACATCGGGCTTCGGCTATAGTTTCATGAATGCGGACATGCTGCGCGCTTATGGCCCTGCAGGCCCACCCCCACCGGGCAGCATCGCCAGCGTCACATCCGAATTGCTATTCGACCCGGGCGCGCAATGGGAATATGGCGTCAGCACCGATTGGGTTGGCTTTGCCGTTGTCGCGGCGAGCGGGCAATCTCTTGGCCGCTATATGGCAGAACATATTTTCAACCCGCTCGGCATGAATGACACAGGCTTCACGCTTTCGGACGCACAAATGGCGCGGCGCGCGGCGATGCTCAGCCGTGGTGGTGATGGCGTGCTCTCGCCCTTCCCCGTCGAAATGGGTGGTGGGCCGGATGCAGAATTTGAAGGCGGCGGTGGCGGCCTGATGAGCAGCGGCCCCGATTATCTCCGCTTTGTCCGCATGATCCTGAACGGCGGATCGCTCGACGGGGTAACGATCCTTAAACCTGAAACCATTGCCGAGATGCGCCGCAACCAGATCGGGCCACTGCGCGCAGGCAAGATGGATACAATCATGCCAATGTTCAGCCATCCCTATGATGGCTTCCCTGATATGCACACCGGCTGGGGTCTTGGTTTTCTGATCAATCCTGAAACCGGGCCAAATGGCCGCGCGCCGGGGAGCCTGGCATGGGCCGGGATTGCCAATAGTTTCTATTGGATTGATCCGGTAAGCGACGTGACGGGCGTGCTGATGATGCAGTTCCTACCCTTTGGCGATCCCCATGCTCTGGCGCTATATGCCGCGTTTGAACGCGCGGTTTATGAAGGGCTACAGTAGCGAAATCTGCGCCGCGCGCGCGCCATATTGCGCCAAATCTTCAGCCGTATTCATATTATGGAGCGTCACGGACGATGCCACTTCCCGCGCGCCGCTGATCTCGGCCCAATGACGCAGCGAATGATCGCCCTGATCAACAATGTGCGCCTCCAATCGCTCGGCAAGCCTCGATGGCCACAGGCCGAGCAGCCGCTGTCCTGCAACCACTGCAGGCCCGTCCCCCATCAGGCAGCTTAACAAATCGGACGGAAGCGGCAGGACATCACACCCCGACGCAAGCACATGATCATGACCTTGGCTATTTGCCCAGCGCAGCGCAGCGCATAGGCCCGAAAGTGGCCCACAGCGAAATGGATAATCATCCACCGACAAATACCCATCCCATTCGCGGCCAGCGATAATCAGCGCATCAACCTGCGGGGAAAGCGCATCGATCACATGATCAATGAGCGCCCTGCCCCCAAGCAGCGCCGCCGCTTTGTCGGCACCAAACCGCCGCGCTGCACCACCAGCGATAATTGCGCCAAGCACGGTCATCCCGCTTGCGCCCCGAAACAAGCGGAGAAAATGGCGTGCATGGCAAACATCGATGATCCCATACCCTGTTGCACTGCCCTAAAAATCCAAACCCATGTTTTGGCAAATCAGTCGGGTACAATGCGGATGATGGCTCTAACGTGCAACCTTGCGGGCAAGCGAGGAAACGCCCATGTGACCATCAGCAACCTGCCCCCAGCGCACAAAGAATTCTTCTTTCGGAACAGGCCGCCCGATATACCAGCCTTGGATCATGTCGCAACCAAAGTCTGCGAGAGCCTGCAGCGTTTCGACATCTTCGACACCTTCGGCAACCACAGCAATGCCCAAAGCATGCGCCATTTCGATTGAAGAGCGCACCATGATCCGATTTGCATTATCGGTCGTGATCAATTTGACAAAGCTCTGGTCGACCTTGATTTCATCGGCTGAAAAGCTTTTGAGGTACGTCAAAGTAGATTGACCAGTGCCATAATCATCGATTGAAAGCCGCGCGCCCAATTTCTTGAACCGGTTGAGGGCCATCGCCGCTTGCTCGACTGACGACAACACGGCTGTTTCCGTCAATTCAAAGGTCAGTAACTTTGGATCAATGCGGCTGCGACGGACAATCGCTATTGCCCGTTCAACAAAGGCCGAACTTAACAGGAGCGACGCAGAAACATTGATCGCGCAGCCAATTTTCTGGCCCCTCGAATCCCACCACTCCATATCACCCAGAACTTGCTGCAAAACACGCAGCGTCAGCGACTCCATTAGATTTTCACGTTCGAGAATGGGCACGAACACGGCCGGGCTAATCGCCCCCCTAGCCGGATGCTTCCATCTGACAAGCGCTTCCGCGCTTGTCACACGTTCAGCGGCGACGCCATATTTGGGCTGATAAGCCACAGATATCTGGCCATTTGTCAAAGCCTCTTCAAATTCGGAGATGATGATGAGCGATTGATCGGTATCCTGAGCTAGGCTGTCATCGTGCCACATATAATGCACGCCGAGTTCACCCGCACGTTTGGCAGCAAGTGCCGCATTATTGGCAAGGCCCGCAGCGCCGATCATTTCGCCCTGAGCGATGCCAAAACATACGGTCGCTCGGATTGATCGACCACTTACCAGTATCGGCGCATTGAAGAGGATGCTGGCACCCTGCAATAGCGTTTCAAGCGCTTCCGAAGAGTCCGCGCCCGATTTCCAACAAAACTGCTCACGCCCGAGGCGATGGAGTTTCTCGGCATCGCTCGGCAGCGTTAAGCGATCTACTATCGCAAGAATGAACTTGCGCGAATCGGCTTCGCCCAATGTTGACAATATCTCACCAAAATTGGCGATTTCGGCTACGACAACAATGCTCCGGCTGTCGCGCTGAAGCTGCCATGATGCGAGATTGGGAAGGCCGGTTTCACGATCAAAGCGGCGTTCCCTCACCATCTTCTGCATCATCCCAAGCATGTAATGCGCAATCACAGCGCATGCGATCAACAGCAATGCAGGTGCAATATCAAGATGGGCAAACCGATAGCGCTCGGCAATCAATGGAATCGTCAAGACAGTGATGACAATGATAACCGTTAAGGCGATTCCGGTCAGTCTGTGGTCAATAGTTGTTCTGATACGCAATATTGCTATCAGCAAAACAAACAGCAGCATCGGCCACGGCCCATAATCCGGCAAATTTTGGCCTGCAATCAGCGTTTCAGCAGCCAGCGCCTGTATGACAACGCCGGGCACAACGCCAAACCGGGCGGTTGCATAGCGATCCCCGACTTCGATTGCAGTCGCGCCAATGATTATCTTTTTGCCCTTCAATTCCGCCTTGTTGAACCTGCCTTTCAAAATGTCGGCAAAACTGTGGCGGGGGATTGTGTCGATTTCTATAGACTGATCTATCCTGAATTCTTGAGCTACTGACCCGCTTGTATCAGCCAACAATGCGCCAATTGAAGGGCGCGATATTGCGTCCGTAATCGTACCGAAAGGATAGGTATTTACCTGACCATTCATATCGGGCCGCACGTTCACCGAGCCCAGAAACGCGCCGGCGCGCAATGTCACTATCGGCAGATTTTCTATTTCAGCGCTCGTTTCACCGTTGCTGGCCGGTTGCCGAAAGGTGGGCAGGACGACTTTGCCATCGGCCCGCGCAATCGCGGCGGCCAGTGCCCCATCCTCCTTTCCCGACGAACGCGATGAAAAATCAACATCGAAAACAATCTGTTCAACCCCTGCCCGGCTGAGTTGGTCAATCAGCTTGGCATGGTTGCTGCGGGGCCAAGGCCAATGATTGAGCGCCAATATCGATTTCGCGTCTATTTCGACAATATGGATTTGCCCGCTTGCCGCTTTAGAATTAATCGTATTCCTTAAATTTTGGAGCGATCGTTCAATTCGCCCTTCAGGGCCGAAACTTGCCAATAGCACTGCAAGTGTGAGTGAAATTGCCAGCGCGAGATAATGCTTACCGCGAATCGAGGCCATGAATGTTGAACATATATCTCGCAGCTTTGGTCTGACAGGCATTTTGACCCATATCCCGATGCACATGGTAAAATCGGTCGATCCGTTAACGACCCTTCACCATCTTGTACCGGCTATGGGTTGATTGTTCGCTAATGAAGCGCTGAATTATCAGCGTGTCGGCTTACGGCTAGATTTGCCGCCGTCACCAAGTGTGGCGTCGTTTCCATTTCCATTACCGCCGCGCCCCAATATGTCATCATTGCCGGTAATGGCCCCCTTATCTATGGATTTATCGGCGGTGACGAATGTAGCGCCATTGTCGAGCACATTGGCACCGCCGCTGATCGTAACATTGTTAGATCCACCATTGCCGGTTACGGCTCCCTTATCGATGCCTCCTTTATCGATGGTTTTATCGATAGTGGCGAATGTGCTGCTGCTGTCAACCACATTGGCGCTACCGCTGGCTGCCACGCTGACCGCATCGGCGAGGCTGCTATCCGCCGCATCGTCTGCAGCACCAACCGCGACGTCTTTACCACCGCTGTTGCTGTCGGCAGGGGCGTTGTCGTTACCAACCACAGTCTCACCGACCGCCACATCACTTGCACCGGAATTGCTGTTCGCCGCACCGCCACTTGGCGCACGATCCATTGCTTGGCTGCTGCTGATCAACCCATCTGTGGCGACTGAAACGCTCAATGCCTCGCTGCTGATCTGTGTACCGATGCGACCCGAAAAGCCCGAAACCGTGTCACTATAAGCTGAGTCTGAAGCTACCGGAGTGATTTCCATGTCGCTCACGGCTGGCGCATCATTCTTGATATCAGTTTTGCTTGATGCCTGGCTGTCATTTGAAACTGCAGATGTTGGTGCCTCAGGTATAACGGCAGGCGCTTCGGAAGGTACCGATGGCGAGCGGATCGACTTTTCGTCGGTTCCGAGCACCTTCAAAAGTTGCCGATCATTCGCGTCAATACGGCCGATCCGTCCAGGCACAATCATATCTGTGGCACCGCCATCGAGCGTCGACACTTCGACCCGGCCTTCGGTAACCTGCACCGTTGCGCCATTATCCGTCACCGTAACATTGAATGTCGTACCCTTGACGACGGCTGCCAGATATGGGGTTTTGACGCCAAAGTGCGGCGTTTCCTTTTTCTCGATTTTGAAGAGCGCACTGCCGAGGGACTGGAATATCTGCGTAACCGCCCCCGTTTCTTCGGGCTTGGTAATCCGCACCCGACTTTTGGGGCTTAAAATGACATATTCACCACCGCGCACAAGCACCGCACGGCTTGCTACACCCGTGACCACTGCATCCCCCGCCATCAAGATCATACCACGCGATGCATCGCGCCCACCCGAGGTCGTCTCAACCGTCACAGAGCCATTGCTCTCAGAAATTTGCCATGCTTTCACGCCCGCCTGAGCTGGGCTCAGCGCCACAAAAAGAGTCGCGACAACCATGATCATGGCGTGAAAAACTTTGGTCAGATTGCGCATAAAATTGCCCTGCAAGAGAGATTCGTAACAATCTTGCATAACGACGGGTGATCACCGGTTTTTAAATAAAAATGCTTAAAACGCCTTAAATTCTCCAGTTTCCAATTTAACTTATGGTCAATGCTTTTTCCCTAAAATTGGCGGCTGGTTCCTTAGGATGATAGTTAGCCCGAAATTCATGTTGTTCATATTTGTTCATATGCGATGGAGCATCACGGCAATACTGCTTGCAAGCGCCCCAGCATATGCGCAGGAAAATGATGCGTTGCGCGCACTTTTGCCAACCATGAAAGCCGATGGAACAGCGCGGCCCGATACCGCGAATGTTAATTCCCCCGAACTGCATCAAATCGAAACCCAAACGGGTAATCCCCTGAATAGCGACGATCAAAGCCAGCAAGGCATACGGGTCGGGTCGGTGCTCATTGAAACAACTGCTGCAATCGATCATGCAATGTTTGAAAAGGCAATCGAGCCCTTTTTGGGATCAAGCGCCACCAAGCAAGATTTGGCAAAGCTGGCCCAACAAATTGCCACGATCGCTCGTTCCGAAGGCATGATGCTCGCCAAAGCCCATATTCCCGAACAACAGATCGAATTGGGGATTGTGCGGGTTGTGCTTGACAGTGGCATGATCGACGAAGTGCGGATCGAGGGGTCGTCCAATACAGCATTGCGTGCGCTGCTTGATCCGCTCGCTGGCCGGGCCGTAATGCAGAACGATCTCGAACGGCGATTAGCGCTGGCAAACAATATTCCCCAGATCGTCGTCAAGCAAACCGAACTTTTGACCAAAGGCGGCAAACGCACTCTGATCGTCAAAGTCGAAGAACGCAGCAAGACCAACGGTCAACTGGTTTTCGACAATTTCGGTTCAAGCAACCTCGGCCCGATAAGAGCGCGGTTGAGCATAGAAACGGCCGCTCTGCTCAATGATTCCGATTTCATGAATGTAACCTTCCGCACCAACCCGATTGACCCGGGCGAGCTATTAGCCGCAAGCGTCACGTACGGTATCGGACTCAACAACAATGGAACACGCGCAGAGGTGGCGACCGCGTGGAGCAAAAGTAACATCAAACCAAGTTTTGGCTTTGGCAAAAGAAATGCAAAGAGCCAGTATGCGTCGTTATCGGTCAACCATCCGCTACAACGATCGCGCACATCAAATCTTTCGGTGGAAGGCCAGTTCGAATATCTCAAGATCGAACAGGACAGCCTAGGTGCGCTGCTGCAAAGTGATACCGTCGTCACGGTTTCGGTTGGCCTTACCTCATCACAAAGGGTCGGTAACGGCTGGCTTCGGGCGGGAACCCAATTGCGGCAGGGTTTGGGGATACTCGGCGCCAATGAGCGGAACGCAACTTTCTCGTCCCGTCGGGATGCAAGCGGACGTTTCACCTCGGCACGCGCATGGATCAATTGGTCGGGCAAGCCAGTGGGGAACATGACTCTGCGATTGGCGGTTTCCGGGCAGGTGGCAACCACACCGCTACTATCATCTGAAGAAACCGGGTTGGGCGGCGCGTATATCGGTCGCGCGTTTGATTTCTTTGAACGCTCGGGCGATCGGGGTGTTCTTGCGTTGGCCGAACTCGGGTATGAATTTTCGGAGCCAGCAGGCTGGCTGAAAAGGTTACAGCCCTACGCGTTTGTTGATGGCGGTTATGTTGATAACATACGCGGGGGCTTTGGCGGCGGCACACTGATTTCGGCTGGTGGCGGAATTCGCGCCGATATTGGCGCAGTCGGTCTGCAATTCGAAACAGCCATTCCCGTTTATGCAACCGGTGATGGTGGCAGCAGCCGCGAACCAAAAGTCAATCTCCAGGTGGGGCTTGGTTTCTAAACACCCAATTGGAAATTGGATGTAGGGAATTAACAGGCAGATGAATACCGCGCCTGATTTTTACCCTGAAAACGAGGAGAAAATGGTGGGCGTGGCAAGGATTGAACTTGCGACCCCTGCGATGTCAACACAGTGCTCTACCACTGAGCTACACGCCCACACTTTGATCCGGCAGACCGGAAGTCATCGTCCCTAGCGACGCCTGCCCAATATCGCAAGCCTCGAAAATAGCTGCGGCTAATTGAGGCCTGATGCGCTGCCAACCTCAAACATGCGGTCGACCTCAAGCACAAGATCACGCAAGTGAAACGGCTTTGACAGCACCTTGGCATTGGGCATCGCCTGCCCTGCCTTGAGCGATACCGCCGAAAATCCAGTAATGAACATAACACGTAGCATTGGCGAAATGGTTGCCGCCTTTTGCGCGAGCTCAATCCCGTCCATTTCGGGCATAACGATATCGGTAAGGAGCAAATCAAAAGATTCACCCGCCTTGATCAACTCAAGTGCAGCCGTTCCCCGATCAACCGCTTCGACTGCATAGCCAGACTTTGTCAGCGCACGCGCGAGATATTCGCGCATGACATCGTCATCTTCGGCCAGCAAAATACGGATCATACGGCTCTACCCAATTGAAAAACGTCATTCCATCAAACTTTCAACGGCATATACACCGGAAAGGTTTAACAATTCCAGCATTGCATGTCGGGTGCGGCGTTACTAACAGAAAATATGTCTCCGGCGCGCCCTTTTCACATTTTTGGCGCGGCTGAGCCTGCATATCCGCTGATCATCTCGGTGCCCCATGCAGGCCGCCATTATCCCGATGCCATCAAGCGATTGGCGCGGCTACCCGAAGCGCGACTGCGCCCACTTGAGGATCGCTACGCCGATGCGTTGGCTGACGGCGCTTTTGCCGCAGGAGTGCAGGGGATTGTAGCCAACACCGCGCGCGCATGGATAGATCTCAATCGTAGCGAAAACGAATGTGACCCTGGGCTGGTTGATCTGCCATCAGGCATTTTGCCGGTGATTTCAGCAAAGGTGCGCGGTGGCCTTGGGCTTATTCCGAGGCGCATTTCGATTGGGGGAGACATCTGGCATCACCGGATTGAAGCCGATGATTTGAACGCGCGGATCTCGCAGTATCACCGCCCCTATCATCAGACGCTTGGCGCGATGCTAGACCGCGCCCGCACCAAATTCGGCGTTGCGATCCTGCTTGATATCCATTCAATGCCCAAAATGCACAAAACCAACGGTGCCCCCGGTGCACAGCTTGTGGTTGGTGATAGTTTCGGACGTACATCACATGACCGGTTTACGGGTTGTGCTGCTGTGCTTGCCGAACAGCACGGCCTGATTACTGCGATCAATCACCCCTATGCAGGTGGCCATGTTCTTCAACGCCATGCACAACCACAGCGGGGGCTGCATGCGATCCAGATCGAAATTGATCGTTCACTCTACCTTGATACCGAGCAAGACCAACCCGCAGCCGGGCTGGAAAGGATGAGTCAATTCATCACCACACTTGCATTCGCGCTGATCAATGAGGCGCTCGAACAACCGCAAGCGATCGCTGCTGAATAAAAAAAGGCCACCCCGTATAAATACGGAGTGGCCAAGGTTCAGGGAGGAAACACGCCAGAGGGCGCGTAAGAAGTGACTCCACGAAGGGGGGAACGCGAAGTCTCTCCTTCCATCAAGATAGGCAATCGCTAGATTGCTTTCAAGAGTTTTCAAAGATTGTTTTATGCTTGCGCGCCAGCCAGCGGCAATTTCTCTTGGGCGACCTGACGACCGAAAACTTCACGCATAGTTTGTAGCGAAAAGAGATGCGCGTGCACCAGTGGCAAAAGCCCTGATTTCATCATCTTACGCAGCGTATCCCCACGCAGTTCGCGCAGCTTGTCTTCACTCACCATCTGGAAACCACGATAGATGAACGGCTTTTCTTGATCGACCATCTGGATCGAAACTTCGCCGTCCATCAAAAGACCATTATCAACCAGCTCTTTCATGAACAGCGTCGTGCGCTGGCCAGCCTGTTCAAACTGCTCACAAAAACCAAGAATGGTCTTGGTGGCTTCGGAAGCTGCCCCGTCAACGAACAGTGGCTCGCCATCTTCAAAATCACCAATCGCGTTTGCCGAAGGGTCAAAACAAAGAGAAAGCTCCTCGGTATCCTCGCGCAGCTTGGCCAGCAAGAATGGGTAGCGGCGGACATAGGCCGGCACATACACCTGATCAATCAGCTTACCCTCATCGTCAACAAAGGTATTCACACCTTCATTCAGACCCATAAGCGCGAGCGGAACCGGATTATCGCCCACCGAAAATACGATTGGATAGTAACGCTGAACCGCCGCAAATTCATCGATTGTAACCGGAATAGCGTGTTGCTTGGCCAAAAACGCTGCAGTATCCGCTTGCTTGATCTTCCAAGTCGCGTGATCAACCGATGATAGCGGTGCCAAGTCATTAAACAAAAGCGGCAGCCCGCTATTTACCGGTGGCGCACTGGCCATAACATAATCTCCTGTAGATCATTAAAAAAACTCGCGCTTCCCTATGCGCCGTCAACGTCCGACGCAAGCGGAACCAGCTTTCCGGGGTTCATTATTCCTTGTGGATCAATCGCCGTTTTAATCGCCCGCAACATCCCAATCCGCACAGGATCAGACTGCCGGAGCAACTCGGCCCGCTTCATCTGCCCGATCCCGTGTTCGGCAGAAATGGAACCCCCAGCCGTCGTCACCAGATCATATACCATCCGGCTCGCGGCTTTACCCTGCCCTGTCCGCCAAGATGCGGCGTCAACGCCCTTTGGCGCACGGACATGAAAGTGGATATTCCCGTCGCCCAAATGGCCGAACCCGCTCGCCGCCACGCCTGGAAATGCCGCATCAACCTTGGCAGCCGCATCAAGCATAAAATCGGGCATCGCATCGACTGGCACTGAAATATCGTGCTGCATCGCAGGGCCGCTGGCACGCTCCGCCTCGGAGATGGAATCGCGCAACCGCCAAAATGCAGAGATTTCACTTTCATTTTTGGCAATCGTCGCGTCGCCCACAAGGCCTGCAGCATGTGCGTCAGCTACAAGCGCGATCAGCGCGTCATGGGCAACGCACCCGGTGACCGTTTCCACATATTCCACCAACACCTGCCATGGCCAGTGCGAACCAAGCGGTGCGCGGGTTCCGCTGATATGATGCAGCACCAGCGCAAGCGAGTCAGCGGGTACAATTTCGAAACTCTCGATTGCATTGGCAGACTGCGCTTCAAAAAAGCGCAACAATTTGAGCGCGACTTGCGGGCTTTCAAGGCCGATCCAAGCAGCCGCACGATCAGCGACTGCGGGCACAAGCCGCAGATTCGCGGCTGTGATGATCCCGAGCGTTCCCTCGGCACCTATGATCAACTGGGTGAGATCATAACCGCGATTATCCTTTTTGAGCGCGGCGAGCCCATGATAAATATTACCGTCAGGCAGCACCGCCTCAATCCCCAACACAAGCTTGCGCATCGTGCCAAAGCGCAACACCTGCGTACCACCGGCATTGGTTGCAATCAGCCCCCCAATGGTTGCCGAACCTTTGGCGCCAAGCGTCAGCGGGAACCGTGTTCCTTCTACATTTGCAGCCTTGTGGAGTGTTTCAAGGATAACCCCCGCCTCGGCAACGACCGAACCGCCCTCGGCGTCAAGCGTGCGAATTTGGTTCATCCGCCGCAGCGATACAATAATCGATCGTCCATCGCCCAAAGGTGTTGCTCCGCCGACCATCGATGTATTGCCACCTTGCGGAACAAGGCCGATCACATTGTGTGCTGCGATTTTCACCAGTGCCGAAACCTCTTCACTACTCTTGGGGGAGAGCATGGCCGCTGCCGTTCCGTGATAAACGCCGCGCCAGTCAGAGAGCCAAGGCGCAATCTCGCCAGCATCGCGGGTAAAACCCTTCGGGCCAAGCACAGCGCTAAATTGATTGAGGATGTCTTCGGTTATCGGCATCGTTGGAAAATGTTACTCGGTTGCTAGATTAATGCTGCGTTCAACCACGCCATAGCATGCGGGTAGGATTATGGGACTATATCGGTGAGTTTGTTGGTATATGGTGTGTTGCTTGCGACTGCAACGTCGGAAGCTGCGCCGCGTCCAAGCGGATCAGCCCAGGCACCCGTTATTTTCGCACAGTTACGTATTCAGCGCACAACGATTATCAGGGTTCCCTCGGCCACGCCAACGGTGCTGATCTCAGAGCCAGCCCGCTGGAAGGAAAAGGGCGGGCCCAATTGCATCAAATGGTCGGCAATCGCGGCCGCAATGATTTCTAGCCCAAGCTCGCTTGACGTAATCATCCGTGGCGGGAAGCGGTATCGGGTCAAGCTCAATAAAAGTTGCCAAGCGGCTGGATTTTATGCTGATTTCTACGTGAAGGCCACAGCCGACGGCCAGATATGCAAATCACGCGATTCAATTTACAGCCGCGCCGGCGGTGAATGCGGCATCGACAAGTTTAAGTCCCTCACGCGCGAAAAATAGCCGTACGGGGCTTATAGCGCCATTTACCTTGACAAATTGCCAGTAATCGGCAAGCGCAAACGCATCATCCGGGCATTGGCGCCAGGGCGATTTATTTTCTTCCGGAACCCATATGAGCTTTGCCGACCTCGGCCTTTCTGATCAATTGCTTCGTGCAGTAAGCGAATCGGGTTACGACACGCCAACCGCGATTCAAACACAAGCGATTCCAAGCGTTCTGATGATGCGCGATTTGATTGGAATTGCCCAAACCGGCACCGGGAAAACGGCAAGTTTCGTTCTTCCCATGATCGATATTTTATCCGAAGGACGCAGCCGCGCGCGGATGCCGCGCTCATTGATCCTTGAACCAACGCGCGAACTTGCAGCCCAAGTTGCCGAGAATTTTGAGAAGTACGGGAAATATCACAAGCTTTCGATGGCGCTCCTGATTGGCGGCGTTTCGATGGGTGACCAGCAAAAGGCGCTTGAAAAAGGCGTTGACGTTCTAATCGCCACCCCGGGCCGCCTGATGGATTTGTTCTGACGTGTCAAAATCTTGCTCTACGGCTGCGACCTGCTGGTGATAGACGAAGCTGACCGGATGCTCGACATGGGGTTCATTCCCGATATTGAGGAAATCTGCACCAAGCTGCCGACCACGCGGCAGACGCTGCTATTCTCGGCAACGATGCCGCCACCAATCAAAAAACTCGCTGACAAATTCCTCACCAACCCCAAAACGATTGAAGTCGCGCGGCCAGCATCAACCAATACGCTGATCACCGAACGGTTGGTCGAAGTTGACGCGCGCAAAAAACGTGACGTGCTGCGCAGCCTGATCGAAAGCGAGCAAGTCAAAACCGCAATTATTTTCTGCAACCGCAAAACAACGGTGCGCGAACTGGCCAAGAGCCTGAAACAATATGGATATAAGGCCGGCGAAATCCACGGCGACATGGATCAGGCGTCGCGGATCAAGGAACTTGATTTCTTCAAATCGGGCGAGATCAACATCCTTGTCGCCTCCGATGTCGCCGCACGCGGGCTCGACGTTAAGGGTGTTAGCCACGTCTTCAATTTTGACGCGCCATGGCACCCCGACGATTATGTGCACCGCATCGGTCGAACCGGCCGCGCCGGCGCAACAGGCAGTGCTTTCACCTTCGTCACGAAGGACGACGAAGAGGCAATTGCCCAGATTGAAAAGCTTACCAAGCATAAAATAGAACGGCTTGGTAAGGGTGCCGTTCGCCCCGCTGAAACTGAAGCGGCTGAACCCAAAGCCCGCGAGCCAAGACCCCCGCGCGCTCCTCGCCCGCCGCGCGAAGCCCGCCCGGATCGCGAAGCCAGAGCTGAACGTGCGCCCCGCCCCGAACGCGCGCCAAAACCTGCTTCAGCCGCACAGCGGGCAGACGATGCCCCCGACAACGGCTGGAACGGGCCGGTGCCTTCGTTTCTGGGGTTCAAGCTGGGTTAGGGAAACACGACCCCCAAAGCGGTCAATAATTTATCATCCAAAACGCCCACCCCAAGGCCCTTTTTTAGCCGAAAATCGGCAATTGCTGCCGTAGTCCTTGACCCAATCACGCCGTCTGCGGCCCCAATGCCAATGTAGCCCCGCGCGCGTAAAGCCTTTTGAACAAGGATATTGAGCGCAACATTTGGTTGCAATTTACGCGGAGGAGGTTCCGCCAAAACACGTCTAACTTTGTCGAGCCACGCCACCCGCTCGGGCATCCCGATCGTACCGCCATTGACGATTTTTGTAACCGCTTTGAAATCCCCACTATCGCACACCGCATTGGCGCCTTTCCATTTCCAGAAAGCAAGCGCGACGTTGAGCGCATGGTCAGTAGCAAATACCTTATCCGGACTGCTGATGAGGTCGAGTGCGGCACGGCTTCCCGCTTCGCGATATCCCTCGCGTCCGGTCAACTGCATATAACCCCGCCCCCTAAAGAGAAAACCATCGCCAGAGGCTTCAGTACCGTTGCCGTTCCGCCCGGAATATACAAAATTGGCAAGCTTCTGAGGATTGCCCGCATAGGACTGAGCGGAGTCCAAAGTGGGAAACCGACGCGGCCAAACCACCATCAAGCGTGCCGCACTGTAGTTCAGGTTTTCGCGCTCAATACTCATGCCAGCAGACTCATGGCCGATTTGTGCGAGAAAAAAATCACGGCGGAACAGGTTTTTGTCTATTCCGTAACGTGCAAATAGCGACACATGCGCTGCCGCGAACGTATCGATGTGTGCTGAAGATGCACGCGGGAAAAGCATTTTTAACTGGGCTGCGCTAATCATTTCCGCCCTCCTTCTACGACCATGTGTGGAAGCTGCCCCGCGCACGGGCTTGGGCTGCTTTTTGGGGAATATATTCCCAATGCCAAACCTCTCGGCTCACGGTGCGGAGAAATCCGAAACGCGTGGCATTTTTGGTCAGCCAAACATAAGTTTGGTTGCTGCCTCCACCACCGACATCAAGATCAAAGGCGATACCGCTCTGGTGGTTTGACATCCCCGGAGGATTGGCAGGATTATAGCCAGGCCTGCCTGCCTTAAAGCCGTCGTAAAGCTGTTTTTGCTGCGGGTAAGATCGAAAGCAACTGTTGACCCCGATCATGATACCATCATCACGCGCAGCGGCGACCATTTCCAGAAATTTGGCGCAGCTAACCTCCGCGATATGCTCAATTTCTTTCCTGGTGCCGATCAGGCGAATCAAGGTGATATGCTGAAGATATTGTCCGTTCGCCCATGCGGCATGAGGCCCAAAGCGGCTTGCCCCCGAAGGCGGTGGAATTTTTCCCACGGTTTCTGATAAGAATTTGCCACGCAGATTGTTGCCAGACGTCCAGCCAAAATCATTCGCACCGTTCGCAGATTGGGCATGGACAAAAATGGCAACTGTTTCTGATCCTGCCGGGATAATGTTTACCGCGCTGACCGTGATTTTTGTGCCATCGGCAATTGTTGCGAAGCTGCCGCCAGGCGTCGTGATGAATTCATCAAGTGCAGACGCTCTGCGCAAACGCGCATCCGGGTCAGCGATAGTGAATACCCTGCCCCGATAGCTTTCCTCAATCATGCGCGCACCTCCTAAAGAGAGATTATAGCCACGACCCGCATGATATACTTACATTTTGAAAATGGCGCGTGATAACAATCACGCGCCTCATCTCGTTACACCACTCCGTAAGCCAGCATCGCATCGGCGACCTTCTTAAATCCTGCAATATTTGCGCCCTTCACATAGTCTGTATGGCCATCCTTATCGGTGCCATATTCAACGCAGCGCGCATGAATGCCCGCCATGATGTCGAGCAGAAGCTTTTGCAGTTCATGTTCTTTCCATGAAATACGTGCCGAGTTCTGGCTCATTTCAAGACCCGAAACAGCAACGCCGCCAGCATTGGCCGCCTTGCCCGGTGCAAAGAGGATTTTCGCCTTTTTGAAAACATGAACACCGGCAAGGTCGGTTGGCATGTTCGCGCCTTCAGACACCGCGATACAGCCATTTTTGATCAGCATTTCGGCGTCAGCGCCCAGCAGTTCATTCTGCGTTGCACATGGCATGGCGACATCGCACGGCACATTCCACGGCGTTGTCCCTTCGTGGAAAGTCGCGCCGGTGAAATGATCGGCATATTCAGAGATCCGCCCGCGACGCTTGTTCTTGAGATCCTTGATCCAGTCGATCTTTTCCTGCGTCAGGCCGTCGGGGTCATGGATAAATCCGGCGCTGTCTGACAGCGTGAGGACCTTACCGCCAAGCTGCGTCACCTTCTCCGCTGCATGCGTCGCGACATTGCCCGATCCCGAAATCACAGCCGTCTTGCCCTCAAGCGAATTACTCTTGGTGGCGAGCATATTCTGGAGGAAATAGGTCGCCCCGTATCCAGTCGCCTCGGTGCGGATCAATGAGCCGCCATATTCAAGGCCTTTGCCTGTGAGAACGCCAGTAAATTCATTGGTAATCCGCTTATACTGGCCGAACATATAACCAATTTCGCGCGCCCCAACGCCGATGTCCCCTGCGGGTACATCGATATCAGCGCCGATATGACGGTAAAGCTCGGTCATGAACGATTGGCAGAAGCGCATCACTTCATTGTCGCTCTTACCTTTCGGGTTAAAATTCGATCCGCCCTTACCGCCCCCCATTGGCAGTCCGGTCAGCGCGTTTTTGAATGTCTGTTCAAAGGCGAGGAATTTGAGGACGCTTTCGGTCACTGAAGGATGGAAACGGATCCCGCCCTTATAAGGGCCGATGGCATTGTTGTTCTGAACGCGCCAGCCACGCTGGACACGGATATTGCCTGCATCATCCTGCCAGCACACGCGGAACGAAATCACCCGATCCGGTTCGGCAATCCGGCGAAGAATTTGGGCTTTATGATAAGTCTCTTTATCTTCGATAAAATCGTAAATATCCTCGGCAACTTCCTGCACAGCCTGAACAAATTCGGGCTGCCCTAGATTGCGCCTTTTTACGCCTTCGACAAATGTATTGAGATCAACATGATCAGAAACAGCCATTGGTATCCCCCTCATCAGGCATTGTTAAGAATGCGGCCCTCTCAGGCGCGGCCTTCATTGCGAGTCGAGGCCATTCTCATATTACGCAAGACTAGCAGCTTCTATCCGCTTGAGAAGCAGGATAAATTACACAACCGGGACGGCGCTGCACGTCCCGGTCATTTCACATATTCAAATCAGGCAATCGCCACATGATTGAAAAGATCGCCACCCCGTTCAACCGAGACGAAGCCCGCGGCAACGCCAGACCGATCAATATTCACAAGATTGATATCGCTAACACCGAGCAGTGCGACCGAGTTACCTGTCGAGAAAGTGAGCGTGAGATCCGCGCGGCCATCGCGATTGACGTCGGACACGTTTGAATTCAGCACGTTGATCCCGTTTTCGAGAAGAATGCGGTCAAGTACAGTATCAAAATCGGTGATCGTGTCACGACCGTTGCCTTGGCCGAACACAAAGATGTCAGCGCCAGCCCCGCCTGTGAGCGTGTCAGCGCCGCCTTCGCCAACGATCCGGTCATTACCCGCGCCGCCATCAAGCAAATCAGTGCCAAGCCCACCAAACAGGCCATCAGCACCATCACCGCCGAACAGGCGATCATTGCCCGATCCACCAAAGAGCTGATCATTCGCGGCCAGACCATTGAGTGTATCATTACCAAGCAAGCCGAACAGTTGATCCTCGTCAGCGGTGCCATTGAGTGTATCAGCCGCAGACGTGCCATTGCGGATTATGCCATCCGCGACACCCGTAACGGTCACAGTCACCGTCGCCATGCTCGTAAGGCCGCTCGAATCCGTGATGGTGTAGCTGAATGTATCGGCAACTGTCGCGCCCGGCGCAATCGCGTCAAAACTTGGGTCATCAGCAACATAACGTAGCGTCTGTGTCACTGGATCAAAGATCAGCGAACCAAGCGTTGCGCTGTCATCAACCGCCGTGATGCGGATGGTGTCAGCCGGGTTTGGATCACTATCATTACCAAGCAGCAGGGCGGTGAGGTTGCCCGTTGTCGCATCTTCGTTAATCGCAACCAAGTCAGCCACAGCTACCGGCGGTTGATTTGCCCGCGCAATTAGGAAAGTTGCAATCTGCGGATCATGGTCGGTTCCGCGTGCGGGTGTGTCGGGCTGCTCGGAATTGAGGTGCACCGCATCATATTGCGCATTAGCGGCGAGGCCCGCCGTCACCAGAATATGATCGAGCGCCTGCGCATTGCCTTCAAACACGAAGCTGTAACGCTCTTCTGGAGCAAGCAAGCGGTTGAGGTCTGTCAGTGCGCCACCGGCCTCAAGCGCCTGAATTGCGTTTTCAAAGGTAAAACCGTTAAAATCGCCAAGCACTGCAATATTCGTTGTCGGATCAGCGCCAAGCAGTCCATCGATATAGGCGCGGAGCGCTGTTGCCTGTGCTGTGCGTGCGCCATCGCCTGCATCAGCCGGGGGCTGTGTCGCGCCGAACAGCGGATCGCTGCCGCCACGCGAAGTCGAATGTACCGAAATCGCGGTGATTGTCTGGTCGTTAAAGACAAATTGTGCGGCCAATGGCTGGCGGCTGCCATTAAACGCTGAACCCGGCACCGCAACCGCGCTGTTGGCGATGTAGCTAACCCGGTCAACATTGTAAAAAAAGCCTGGACGAATATTGCCGTTTGGCTCACCGCCGGTTGAGTTCGCAACCGCTGGCGCAACTTCGACATAGGCGTAGGTCGGGCCGCCAGCGGCCTGAATCGCTGCAATCAGAAGATTTGCGGTCACGGTGCCCGAAAGATTGGTTCCAGTGCCCGCGCCGTCGGCATCCTGAATTTCCTGCACACCCAGAATATCGGGTGCGCGGAGATTGAGAACGATGTCGCGCGCCAGAATGTTGAACTTGTCACTGTTAAGATTGTCGGTCGGGTCGATATTTTCCAGATTATAGGTTGCAATCGACAGACGATCCGCCGTGCCGGTAACCCCAGCAATCTCACGCACCGGCGCCGGTGCGTCAAGCGTGACGGTAACAGCTTCGGTCACCAGCACTTCATAGGTGCTGAAATTATAATTTACGACCCCGGTCACGCTGCTGAGACGATCCCCCTGACCAAAATTGGGGACGAACCCGGCAAAAATGCCGGCGTCATCATCAATCTGGATACGCTCAGGATTGAAATCGCGGGAATCGCTACCGATGGTAATGCCGCCGCGTGCATTAACCCCCGTCGCGCCGACGCCGCCCGAAGCCACGATCTGCGTTTCGCCAAAGCTGTTGGTGCCGCTGGTAACAAGCGGCGCATCAATCGTGACGCGCATCCCTTCAAGCGATTCGTAGAAATCGGCTGCATCGGTGAGCGGGTCAAAGCTGGTAAAGCCGTCATCCTCAAACACTGTGCTTGGTGGCAAGACGCCGCCAGTGCCGATCAGCGTCGCTGCGGGCAGCGCATTGCCGCTCGAATTGATCATGATCGCTTGCGAACTGATCTGTGTCGTCGTCAAGTTATCGGGGTTGTTACCGGGAAGGAATTCATCAACGCGACCGCGCACGGTAACGGCATCGCCGACCACAACCGCCGGAACCGTTGTTGTAAGAACGAATATCCCGTCCGACGTGCGGGCGTTCGCATCCCCCATCGCATCTTGGATATAGAAGCCGTTTGTGTCCACTGCCGTGACAATACCGTTCGTAATCACCGTCTGGCCAGCGACCGTCGAGCGGTGGCTTTCGCCTTGAATCTGATAAATGGCGAGCGCGATTGGATCATCATTGGTGATCGTGCCGATCGCATTGCCATCGGTAACGACAATGTTTCCAACCGGATTTGAAAGCGCAATGCTCAGCGTTTCATTGCCTTCGGGAAGCGTATCGCCAACGATACCAACAATAATCTGCTTAACGCTTTCGCCAACGCCAAAGGTCACAGTCCCGTTCAGCGGTGTGCCGGGAGCGATATCAGCAAGGTTCGCCGTGCCATCAAGATTGACCGTGAAATCTACGCTGGCAGTCTGGCCCGATCCGCCACCACGGCGCACGGTGAAGATTAATTGCTGAAGGCCGCTATCGCCTTCAATTACGCTCGCATCGCCGATTGAGACTTGACCCGTACCGTTGGGGCCGATGAAAATCTGGCCGGTGTTGAGCAAGCCGAAGCTTGATGGCGCGCTTGGCTGGAACACAAAATCCGCCGCGCCGCCGCCGGTGCCGGTTGCCTGAAGCGAGGTTGTCGCTGCCCCTGTGCCGTCTTCAATCACGCCAATATCGATGCTGGTAACGCCGCCCGCAGGCGTCCCCGCAGCAGCCGTAAACACGCCTTCGTACGAGAGCAATTGAACAACCGAACCATTTGGCGCAATCAATGCGACACCATCAGCAACGCCGTTCTGTAGGCCGGCTGCGGCGAACGATACCGCACCAAAACCTTGACCTTCATCATCGATGATGCCGGCAAGGTTAATCGTCGCATAGACAACGGCCGCACCCGGTGTGTTCGAACCATTATAAAGCACCAGCCGGTATCCGGTGAGGTCAAGCCCCGCCGTACCTGCAACTTCGATCGCCTCATTGGCGTCGGTGCCGCTATTGTCATAGTGGATTTCGTTGATGAAGATATTGGCCGGGCCAACGGGGGCAGCATCGTCATTTGCGATCGTGCCATTTGCAACATCGTCGCCGATGGTTGCCCCTCCGATGGGATCCGTCAACAAGACGGTGAAGACCTCGTCACCCTCGACGACAGTATCGCCCGCGACATTAAAAATAATTGTCTGGCTGGTTTCACCATCGGCAAAATTCACAGTGCCGGAAAAAACGGAGCCGGTCGCAAAATCGCCTGCATCAGCGCCGGGGGGTACGAAGTTTACAGTATAGCTTGCGCTGACCGCGCCTGAACTGCCGCCGGTGCGGCTGACAACGAAGCTGATTGGCGTCGTGCCGCTATTACCTTCGACAACCATTGCATCGGCAATCGAAAGCACGCCCGGCATTGCCGCACCAACGAAAGTTTGCCCATTATTAACCGCGCCAAAGCTTGAGAGCGATCCCGCAGCAAAAGTAAAATCAGCCGCAGTGTTGCCCGTGCCAACAGCTTGAAGCGAAAAATTAACGGCCTCAAGGCCCGTTTCAGAAACACCGATATTTGTACTGGTCAGGCCATTTGCTGGCCCACCAACAGCAACAAAGCTGCCTTCATAGGAAAGGAACTGAACCACGACGCCGAGATTGTCGACAAGCGCAATACCATCAGGCGCACCATTCTGGATGCCAGGCGTCAGGAATGAAAGCGTTCCAAATCCATTTGACTGGTTCGCAAGGGTACCCGTCAGATTGATCGTCGCATAAGGTGCGCCGCCGCTGCCGTTGTAAAGGACGATCTGATAACCCGTGAGGTCAGTGCCAGCAGTGCCAGCGATTTCCACCGCCTCGTTAACGTCAGCCCCTGCGTTGTCATAATGAATTTCGTTGATGAATACGGTCATGCTCTACCCTTGGAAAAATGATGGTTGCCCCACTTTGCCTAACCCTTGCGCGATCGCGCCAGTGCCAGTCAGCGGCCGACGATCCCGCAACAATGCTTGATCTTGTCCTTCCGCTAATCTGCGTGAATGACAGCATGGTTAAGGATTTATTACAAGCCTGCTGTTCGTCGATTTCTGGGGATAATATCCGGAGTTGACGCAAAGCGGGACAGCCTTCCTTGACTCCGCATCAAAATCATCACCAAAGGGCGCGATGCGAGCAAGCCTTACTCCAATATCATGATCGGAACTTTTTTCATCTCGGCGGCATTGCTGGCTCAGGCAGTTTCGCCCATGGCAGCCCTGCCCCGCCCGAGCGGCGATCCCATGGCGATTGACCTCGATACCGATCCGATCATCGCGGTTGAACGCGAAACGTCCGAAATATCTATGTTTCAGGCGCTAATGGCGGCCGCACTCGAACGCCACCCGGCGATTGACGAAGCCAAAGCGGGCGCGGACGAGGCTGAGGCCGCGCGTGATCTCGCCCGCGCTGGTCAATTGCCATCGGGTGATGTTTCATTCAGCAGCGCCCGGACATTGGCGCGTGATTTTTCAAATGACCCCAATAACATCATCGAACGATCCCGCCGCAAACAGCGCACCGACGCCATCGCGTCAATCCAGCAGCCACTCTTTGATTTTGGCGCAAGCGCGCTGCGCACTTCAGCAGCAAAAGCCCGCATCAATGCAGCCGCCGCACGCGTTGACGCAACCACCGATGAAATCGGCTTGCGTTCCGTAGCAAGCTGGTATGATGTTTTTGCCTTCCGCGCGCTAGCACAACTTGGCGAAAGCTTTGCCGCCGATCAGGCAAAGCTTGGCGAGGCAGTCGAGGCACGGATTGCCCAAGGCCTTTCACCGCGCAGTGACCGCGCGCGCGTGACAAGTTTTATGGCTTCAGCCAATAGCCAACGTGCACGTATCCGTCGCTCGCTCGCGGGTGCCGAAGCCCGGTTTGTCGAATTGTTCGGCGTTGCTCCACCCGCTGACCTGCGCCGTGCACCCTATCCCAATCTTCCCTCGCTGAGCCGCGATGCCGCCGAACTGCGGGCCGCGAATGCTGCGATCGTGCGCGCCGCCGATGCCGACGCCACGGCGGGTCAACGCGAAGCCAAGGCCGCGCTGGCCGATATTCTTCCGACGATCACCGCTGGAATTGATGCAGGCCGTTACGGTGTGCTTGAAACCGACAATGATTATGACATTCGCGCCCGGCTTACCCTGCGCTACCGTCTGTTTGGTGGTGGCGATGCACGCGCCGAACAATTCGCGGCCCGTGCGCGCTCCGGCCAAGCACGGGCCAGTCGCGTTCGCGAGGAGGCGCGCCGTGATGCAGCTATTGCCTGGGCGGACGTGAATGCGCTTACGGATCAGCTTGGCGCACTGCGTTCCAGCTATGTTGCCGGTCGTCAATCACGCGATACCATTGCGGAGCGGTTCCGTATCGCGCGCGGCTCTCTGTTTGATGTGCTCGCGGCGGAGCAAAGTTATTTTGAAACTGCGGCAAGTTATCTGCAAGCGGTCACCGATCTTGATACTGCGCGCTACATTCTCCTTGCGCGCACTGGCGGGTTGGCTGACGTGCTTGTGGTTGGGGGGGAATAATGGGCGTTGTTGAACAACCCGAATCACGTTTCGGGCGCTGGCTCGTAGAGCCGATGCGCGCGAACCGGAGCGTTTATATAAAGGTAGCGCTGGCGGCGACACTGATTAACCTATTCGGGATCGTCACCTCGCTTTTTACGATGACGGTGTATGACCGCGTGATCCCCAATAACGCCACGGCCTCGCTGATCGCACTGACAATCGGGCTTGGCATCGTCATTATTTTTGATTTTATACTCCGCACTTTGCGCGCCTATTTCGCCGATGTCGCGGGTGCATCGATTGATCAGGAGGTTGGCGAAGAGGTGTTTGCCAAACTGCTTGCCTTCCGGCTTGACCATAAGACCGGCTCGACTGGCGGGCTTGCCAGCCTGATGCGTGAGCTTGAAACATTGCGCGATTTCTTTGCATCAGTCACGCTCACCGCGCTGGTCGACGTACCGTTCATCGTGCTAACGCTTATTGTCATCGCGATCATCGGCGGCGTCCTTGTGTTTGTGCCGTTGTTGATGTTACCGCTCGTGTTCGTTGCGGCGCTGGCCACGCAGCCCGCGCTTGACCGGCTGGCCGGCAAATCGATGACGCAGGCGATGGAAAAACAGGCGGTGCTGGTCGAAACCATCGGCGGCCTTGAAACGGTCAAGGCAACTGGTGCCGGCGGTCTGCTTTCGCAGCGTTGGAGCGCCGCGATGGAGCGTCATTCGGAAATTTCGCTGCGCCAGCGTTTGGTATCGGCCATTTCGGTCAATGCCGCAGTCATTGCCAACACCATATCCTATGCGGGCGTTGTCGTCGTTGGCGTCAGGCTGATCGCGTCGGGCGATTTAACGACCGGCGGGCTGATCGCCTGTTCTATTTTGGCAGGGCGCGCGGTTGCTCCCCTTGGCCAGATCGCGCAGCTATTGTCACGCCTCAATCAGACGCGCACCGCCTACCGCCAGATCAACGGATTGATGGCCACCCCCAGCGAAGGCGAAGCAACGACACCGCTAAAGCTTGCCAAGGTTGAAGGGCGAATCGAATTTCGCGGGGTTGATTTCCGTTACCCCGGTCAATCAGAAAAAGCACTGACAGGGGTAAACTTCGCCATCAATCCGGGCGAGCGCGTCGCGCTGCTAGGCCGCGTTGGCTCAGGCAAATCGACAGTCGCACGGCTCATCCTTGGGCTGTATCCGCCAGAGGATGGGCTGGTGTTGCTTGACGGAACCGACCTGCATCAATTTGATCTTGGCCAGATGCGCAGGCATTACGGCGTCGCGCTGCAAGATAATGTTCTGCTCAGCGGCTCGATCCGTGACAATATCCGCCTTGATCGCAGCGATATCGACGATGATGAATTGCTGCGGGTCGCGCGCATGTCAGGCACGCATGATTTTATTGGGCGGGTTACCAACGGCTATGATCTGCAACTTGCGGATCGCGGCGAAAGCCTCTCGGGCGGGCAGCGTCAATCGATCGCACTTGCCCGTGCGCTTGCCGGGCGCCCGCCCGTCCTGATTTTTGACGAACCGACCAGTGCGATGGACGCACAGACCGAGGCGACATTGCTCAATGCGCTTGAAACCGAAACAAAGGGGCGAACCCTGATCCTCATCACCCATCGGCCAACGATGCTCCGCCTTGTTGAACGAGTGATCCTGCTTGATCAGGGTCGCGTTGTCGCCGATGGCCCGCGTGACAAAATACTTGGAAAAGGCGGAACAGCGGTATGAGCGAGATGATCGAAGACCGCCTCCGCCGGTTTGAACCGCGCACCGCGTCAAACCTTCTGCTGTGGGGGATATTGGCGTTCATAATATTATTCATCCTCTGGGCATCACTGACACAGATTGATCGAACCGTTCGCGGGCAAGGCAAGGTCGTTTCAAGCTCGCGGCTTCAAGTAATTTCAAATCTTGAGGGCGGCATTATATCCGATATTCTCGTCCAATCAGGACAGGATGTTGCGGCGGGTACGCCACTTGTCAGGCTTGACGGGACACTAAGCACCGCCGAATTTGGCAGCAGCAACGCAGCATCTTCAGCGCTTGCGGTCAAGATTGCGCGGCTTCGTGCCGAAATGGCAGGGCGCCCGCCAGCTTAT
>ERZ1292633.1003-Hain-H41-02um-R1-1003-length-31190-cov-42_pt1 | contig 31190 bp, 27 predicted proteins | sample MGYA00564406_ERZ1292633 | MGnify/ENA primary metagenome ERZ1292633 (study PRJEB36523, sample SAMEA6512639) | groundwater metagenome | collected 2019-01-08 | study: AquaDiva: Metagenomics assemblies of 32 groundwater samples
TGATCATTCCCGACTCAGCCGCAATGCCGACGAGGCCGATGAAGCCAATCGCTGCGGCGATGCTCATGTTATAGTCGAGCCAATACATCAACCAGATACCCCCGACTACGGAAAAAGGTACCGATAGCATAACTATCAATGTCTCTGTGAGACGATTGAAATTTAGGTATACAAGCAGGAATACCATCAGGAGAGTGATTGGCACTACTACTTTCAGTTTTTCGGTGGCCCGCTCCATGTATTCGAATTGCCCGCTCCAGGTGGCATAGTATCCGGGTGGAAATTGCACCTGTTCGCGCACTGCTTTCTGTCCAGCTGCAACGTAGCTACCGATGTCACGATCACGAATATCAACAAAAATATACGCGGACAGCAGTGCATTCTCCGTACGAATACTCGGCGCGCCTTTGACAAGGCTGATCCGTGCAAGCTGACCAAGCGGAATCATCGTCGCTCCCATAGTTGGAACCAGTACCTGAGTAGCTATTGCTTGTGGGTCGCTGCGTAGCTCACGTGGATACCGTACAGTAACACCAAAGCGTTCCCGGCCTTCAACCGTGGTTGTAACAGTTTCGCCACCAAGCGCTGCTGAAATCACGGACAATAAATCGCCGACAGCCAATCCATATCGGGCAAGTTCAAGACGATCGGGCTCAACATCAAGATAGTAGCCGCCGGTCGTGCGCTCTGCGTAGGCACTACTGGTTCCTGGCACCGTTTTAACAACTGATTCAATTTGTTTGGCAAGCTTTTCAATCTCGCCCAAATCCTTGCCGAACACTTTGATGCCGACGGGCGTGCGAATGCCGGTGGCAAGCATATCGTTTCTGTTTTTGATTGGCATTGTCCAGGCATTACTGACCCCAGGCATCTGCAATGCTTGATCCAGTTCGGCGATCAGTTTGTCGATGGTCATCCCTGGACGCCATTCGTTTTCGGATTTGAGGTTAATGATTGTTTCGGTCATTTCCAATGGCGCTGGATCGGTAGCGGTATTAGCGCGTCCGGCTTTGCCCAATACCGATGCCACCTCGGGAAAACTTTTAATAATTTTATTCTGTGTTTGCAGGATTTCTGCCGCCTTGGTAACGGAAATACCTGGAAGTGTCACTGGCATATAAAGTAGTGTGCCTTCATTCAATGTTGGCATAAACTCTGTCCCCAGCTTGAGCGCTGGATAGATAGTAATTCCGACTACCACGATTGCTGCCAGAACAATGACTTTTTTCCACTGTAACACCTTAGCCATTACAGGCCGATAGAGCTGGATCATGATCCGGCCCAACGAATTGTCCTGCTCGCGCGGAATGCGGCCACGAAGCAGAAGCAGAATCAGAGCCGGTACCAAGGTGATCGAAAGCAGTGCAGCACCCGCCATGGCAAAGGTTTTGGTATAAGCAAGCGGGTGAAACATGCGCCCTTCCTGCGCTTCGAGCACAAACACCGGTACAAACGATACCGTGATGATCAGCAGGCTGAAAAATAGCGGTGGACCGACTTCCTTACAGGCTGCAATGACAGCCTCCGTGCGAGATTCATCGGGAGCAAGGCGCGCAAGGTGTTTATGCGCATTTTCTACCATGACGATGGCTGCATCGGTCATTTCTGCGATCGCTAGCGCGATACCGGCCAGGCTCATGATGTTGGAATTGATACCAAGGTGAAACATTGCAATGAAGGCGATCAGCACACCAATCGGAAGCATGATGATCGCCACCAACGCACTGCGCACATGCATGAGAAATACCATACATACCAGCGCCACGATTATGATCTGTTCGATAAATACTTCGTTTAGCGTCGCGATGGCGCGATGGATCAATTCTGAGCGGTTGTAGACAGGCTGAATCGAAACACCCTCCGGTAAACCGGATGCAATTTCGTCGATCTTTTTTTCGAGATTATGGGTAACATTAAGCGCGTTTTCACCATGCCGCGCCACTGCGATACCCGAAACAACCTCTCCTTCTCCGTTGAGTTCGGTGATGCCACGGCGCTCATCAGGTACTAATTCCACCCGGGCAATATGGCGCAGCAATACCGGCATACCCTCGTGTGCCTTCACAACCAGATTTTCAAGGTCACTAATTCCGCGCAGATAGCCCTTACCGCGAACCATATACTCAGTTTCCGTCAGCTCGATCACACGTCCCCCGACATCGCGGTTGCTGGAGGCGATAACATCGGAAATTGTTTTGAGTGATATCCCGTAGGCCTGGAGGCGTCGCGGATCTACGGTAACTTGGTAGTTTTTTACAAATCCGCCTACACTCGCCACTTCCGATACGCCATGTACTGCAGTCAACTGATAACGCAAGAACCAGTCCTGAATAGCGCGTAATTCGTCGAGTGCGCGGTTCTTGGCAACTAGCACATATTGGTAAACCCAACCGACCCCCGTTGCATCCGGGCCGAGCGAAGGTCTGACATTTTCTGGTAACCGGTTTGCTGCGAAGCTCAGGTATTCCAGTACTCGCGAACGTGCCCAGTAGATGTCGGTCCCATCTTCAAAGATGACGTACACAAACGATACACCAAAATTTGATAACCCTCTGACAACCTTTGCTTTTGGGACACTTAACATAGCTGTAGTCAGCGGATAAGTAACCTGGTCCTCGACCACCTGTGGTGCCTGTCCGGGATATTCCGTGTAGATGATAACCTGTGCGTCCGATAAATCGGGTATTGCGTCGATAGGCGTCTTCAATACTGCATACACGCCCCAAGCTACCACAAAAAAGGTTCCAAGTAGCACCAGGAAGACATTTCGCACCGACCATTCGATTATATTGCTAATCATCTTAGTGTCCTCCGTGAGCATTGGCGTCAAGACCCAGATCCGCTGGCTGAATGTGTACGATGATATATTCACCGGCTGATTCTTCGACGATTTCGAATGCAACCTTTTGCCCGGGCTTTAATGAACGAAGTAACGCTGGGTCAGAAACGCGGAAATCCATGACCATTGCAGGCCATTGAAGACTAGCTATTGGGCCATGTGCAAGTGTGGCAGTTGCATGCGCAAAATCCATGGCATTGATGATTCCTTCACCACGGTGAGTTTTTGACGGCGATGCCTTAACAAACGAGCCAGTTCCAGTTTCTTTTTTCTCGTCTGGTAGCTGATGGCCTCCATGACCAAAACCACTCAAAACCGCCTTGAGATTACTTTCTGCATCAATTAGGAAATTAGCTTTAACCACAACGGTTTCTCCAGCATTAATTCCCCCCAACACCTCAGCATAGCCATCGGCATGCATACCCAGTTTAACCGTGCGTGGTTCAAATCGGCCTGCGCCGAGATCCACTAATACCACCCGACGGGTACCGGTATCCAGTACGGCTGAATCAGGTATTGCCAGTACCTTGTCTTTGCTATGAGATGAAGCGAATTCCACGCGCGCATACATGGCAGGTTTCAACAAGCCATCGGGATTGGAAAGTACAACACGTACAATGGCAGTACGCGTCTCTGGCGTTACCGTGGGATAGATGAAAGCGATTTCACCGTTGAATACTTTGTCTGGATAAGCTTCCACTCTGATGGTGGCCACCTGACCTTGATGCACCATTCCAAGATCCTGTTCAAATACGTCAGCTAGCACCCACACGCTGGATAAATCAGCAATCTGATAAAGCACCTCTCCAGGCATAAAGCGTTGCCCCATGACAGCCTTCTTTTCCAGTACCACACCGTCGGCTTTAGAGCGCAATGTCATATACTGTCGTACTTCGCCGGTTTGCTGCAAGCGTTGTAACTCGGTTTCCGCTATATCCCAGTTCCGTAGTTTCTGCAACGCGCTGGTGGCCAATCGCTGCATAGAGGCCCGCACATCGGGATCGCTATCGGCGGTGGATTGCAACCCTCTTGTCGCAATCAAGTATTCCTGTTGCGCTGTGATCAAGTCAGGACTATATACATCCATTAATGCATCGCCTTTTTTCACTGCCTGACCCGTAGTGTTTACATAGAGCCGCTGGATCCAACCCTCAAATTTGGTCACTAACGTATATAATTTGCGCTCATCAGCCTGTATCGTTGCGACGGCCCTGATAGTGCGAGTCAGTTCACGTAATGCCGCGATTTCAGTCAGCACCCCGAGCATTTGAATTTTTTCGGTACTTATTTTTACGATGGTTTGATCTGATGGAGATTCTTCTCCCTCATAAACCGGCAGATAATCCATTCCCATTGGATCTTTTTTGGGTACCACGGAGGTGTCTGGTAAACCCATTGGGTTGCGATAATATAAAATCTTTTTTTCGGAGTTAGTTGCTTCGGACAAAGCAACACTGGATGATTTTTGTGATTGCGTAGTACCCCACCAATAACTTGCAAACAATGCAGTTGTAATCGCAACTCCAACCATAATTAGTTTAACGACGGATTTCATAGGAATCTCCATAATCGGTAACCGTTAGTGCTGCTTCTTGCCAGCCAGAAAATCAATCTCCGCCACGGCTTTGTTGTAATTCGCCATCGCGGAGATGAGATTGGCCTCAAAATCAAATACCGTCATCTGATTATCCAGTAAGGTCAGAAAATCAACTCGATTTACCTGGTAAGCAGCCAACGCGGACTCAACTGTCAATTTCGCTTGTGGCAAAATGGCGGTTTGGTAGAGCTTGACCGATTTAAAGCTCTGTTCGGCTATCGCTATTTGCTGGCGCAGTCTTGCTGTGATTTCATTACTTTGCGCCTGATACAGACTGACTGTTTGATCACGCATTGCCTGTGATTCCATGATGCGTGGTTCAATTTTGTTGCCGCGCCATACTGGTAGATTGACGGCTACCGTCATGCTAACCATGTCGTCTCGCCTCGTACCGTCCAGCATGTTGTCTCGCTGGCCATATGAAAGACGCACATCGAAATCCGGATAGTAAGCCTTGCGTGCTAAGTCAATGGATTTCTCATTGCGTGCAATCAGGCTTTGCAATGCAAGCAATTGTGGGCGTTGCGCTATCGCTTCTTGTTGCAATGTTTCCAGATTAAGCGGCACTTCTTGAATTTGTAGTGGTACCGGAACTAGAATCTCGCCTTTCATGTTGCGTCCCAGAGTGCGAATCAGTTCCGCTTCCAACACTGGCTGTTCGCGCGCCAATCCTAACAATCTGTCCAGCATTCTCGATACTTGTGTTTGTGCTTTCAGTACATCCGCCTGACTGCCTTGTCCAACTTGGTAACGTTCTTCCGCAATGCGCAGAAAACGTTCGAGTGTTTGTTTATTTCTTTCAACCAATTTGATCATTTCCAGCGTAAGTCCAAGATCAAAATAAGCTGTTTTAAGATCGTGCACCACGCGATTAACCGTTTCATGATAGCCCTGCTCAATGGCTTCGGCATCCTTGGCGGCAACATCTTTACGCAAACCGCGCTTTCCCGGAAAAGGCAAACGCTGGGATAGACCGATCATTTTCATGGTCATATCCTCGCGGTTGAATGGTGAAGATGCCAGCGGTGCATTGATCACACCAGCCTCAAGCATGGGATCATCCAAAGCTTCCGCTGGTGATACTCTTTGTTGAGCGGCTTCCCGTTCTTGATACGCAGCCTGAATCTCCGGATTATTTTCCAGTGTTTCTGCAATCAAACTCGGGAGCAGCGTCACGTTGTGGGAGCGAGTTTCTGTAAAGGTTTTCTGCGGGATAGACTGTGCAAAAATTGCTGTGCCAGCCTTGTTTAAAATAGCTTCCTTTTTCTGAGCATTTGCCGGAAGTGAGATAGCAGCATTGAATGCTGAATCAATTGGAATTGGCTGTGTGATCCGATCTGCAAGTGACAGAGCAGAGATACAGCCGAGGATTAACGACAGTAGTAATTTAAAAGAAAATGAAAGGGACATTCTAGCCTCCTAACAGTTGTATCACCCAAATTATCAAAATAGTGATAGACAAAATGGCAATGGCTTGCGATATGGCATAATCTTGCGTAGCAACGCAGGATATGCGAGAAATGATTCTTTGCCTGAATTACAGGCGGATTCTTAAAGGGAACTAACTAACGGAGGATGTTGCGGCTGTTCGGGTACAAATGAGATAAAATCGAGATTTAATGAAGTAATAGAAGAAGTATCGCTAGCTAACAGAGATACAGTATAGGTCGGCATAATCAGCGTATTACTGTATGCATTACAAGAAGTATCATCACACGGCAAACTTGCTAACAAATGGTCGGTTGTATTATCTGCTGTTTGTTTATGACAAGCATCATGATGATGATGGTTATCGATAGTTGCCGCCGATTTCTCATAATGACTTTGGAAACTCTTTTCCTGCACACACACCGACAAAACAGCCGCTGCAGCACCTTGCAATGGGAGCCACAGCATAAAAAAAACCAATAGCCATTTATAGTTGTGTAATTTCATTTTTTGATATAAACAATTTCAGGCTTATCGCTAGATAAAGATTAAGTAGCCCAATCCCGCTACTTTATTGATCAGATATTACTTAATCTCTGAAGCCATCTTGCGATGAGAGTCGGCCATATCCATATTTGCTTTCGCAGCTTGCTCGTATGCATTAATTAGGTTTCGACAATGTGCCTGCAAATCTAATGCTTGTTTACCATAATGAGAAGAGTTTGACTCATATTCTACAAGCATTTTCTTATGTTCTTGTACTTTTGACAGCATTTCTTTAGCAGTATCTTCATAATGTTTAGCTAGTACATTATGGTCAGTAGGCGTTTTTGCATCCTGAATAGCTTTAGTCATATCCATTGGGTGTGGATTCATTTGTGCACATGAAGCTAATAAGCTTAATAAACCAACAGCAATTAAAATTAAGATTTTGTTTTTCATAAAATTTCTCCATACTAAAAATTAATAAGCCCCATTACATCGTAATACTACTATAGCCATAGATATTTGCACGACAAAAAATAAGACAAAGTTAAATCACCTCTGGCAAAGCCGGAGCTTGAGGTGTGCTGTCATGGCTGGCTATACCATGTGGATCGCCCGCCGCCACGCCGGATAAGCAGGCCTTTTCCCACCAGTGAGCCAAAAGTTGCCTTTAATGTATTCGGGCTTGCGCCGGTCTCGCGCACCATGTCGCGGGTCGTGACGCGGCCATGGTCGTGCACATAATCCAGGATTTTGATGGCTAATTCGGACAGGGCGGACAAGGCATTCTTTTCGCGCTCCACTTTCGTGGCCAGGCGGCGCTTCTGCTGCTGTAAAGCGCGCATGAAAAACATAAGCCAGGGTTGCCAATTCGGAACTTCACTACGAATGGTGCCTTGGGTCTGGCGCAAGGCGAGATAATACCCTTCCTTGCTGTTCTCAATCACACTTTCGAGTGACGAATACGGCACATAAGCATATCCGGCCTGCAATAAGAGCAAGGTCGTGAGAACGCGACTCAGGCGGCCATTTCCGTCCTGGAAGGGGTGGATTTCCAGGAACACCACAACGAACACGGCAATCATCAGCAAGGGGTGAATGCGTCTCAGCTCGCGGGCATCGCGCAGCCAGGTGACAAGTTCGGTCATCCGGCGCGGCGTATCGAACGGCGTAGCCGTCTCGAACACGATACCAATCATTTTTCCGTCTGCGTCAAAAGCGCCCACGTCATTGCGCAGGGTTTTATATTCGCCCCTGTGTCGCTCATCCTTCTCACTGTAGCGCAGAAGATCGCGGTGAAGCTGTCTGATATGGTTTTCGGTGATGGGAATATCTTGCCAGGCCTGGAAAATCGTTTCCATGGCCTCAGCATAGCCAGCAACTTCCTGCTCGTCGCGTGTCTCGAATTTCTTGATTTCCAGCTTGCCAAGCAGGTGCTCAACCTCGCGGTCACTGAGCTTATTACCCTCAATGCGCGATGAAGAGCCAATGCTCTCAATCATGGCGATGCGGCGCAGAGCTTTCAACCGATCCGGCGCCAGAGTGCCAAGGGCACGCCAGGCCCCCTTAAATTCATCTATTTCAGACAGTAAGGCCAACAATTCAGGCGTGATTTGGATAGTGTCGGTTTTCATCATACCTGAATATATACCCGATTATGCCGGAATGTCCACCGGAATAATTACCGGATTATACCGGAATAGATAATTTGTACCCACGATTACGATTACAGGCGCCTTACCGTTCTGGATATTTTTGCGACAAGTTTTCATGGCTTTTTTTCAAAAGTACAACGAAGGGCGACGGAGGAGTTCGTGTTAATTTCAATTTTCACCTAAGATTTGAGACTGGTAGATGAAAACTAACAAGCTCCTATTGAAGATCGGAAAAACTACCTGGCGCGCCTATTCTGTAAGTTCATTATTTTTATTGACGCAAATAGGCGATTCGGTAGGTGATTTGATTAACCTGTATTAATAGGGCATTATTTAATCTTTCAAAATAGTTTTTGTAACGATCTAATTAAACACTGAATTTATAGTACTTTACTTCCTATGAATCTAAGTCTTTTTAAATGAATGAGATCCAGAAAATTACCGAGGCTTTATTAAAGTTTCGCGATGAACGCGATTGGGCGCAATTCCACAACCCTAAGGATCTTGCGCTAGCGTTAAATATCGAGGCTGCAGAGCTGCTAGAAACGTTTTTATGGAAATCTTCCGAGCAGGCTGATCTAGAAGCTGTTCAAGAAGAACTTGCCGATGTCTTCACCTTCGCTTTCTTGCTTGCTGAAAAATACGGCTGGAATGTGACTGAAATCGTGCTTATGAAAATGGCAAAGAATGCGTTAAAGTATCCGGTCTCAGCTTCCAAAGGAACAGCTAAGAAGTATGATGAGTTATGACGCCAAGCATATTTAAGCTTAAGCGCGAATAATTTTTAATGGAGAGATAATGGTAAATACTGAGTTGAAGCTGTCTTTAGAGCGTATCGATGTATTACCGGCGATGCCTGTCATTGTACAAAAACTGCTTACTTTGCCACTCGATACGGAAGAAGGGGAAATTCAGTTACTGAAATTGATCGGGCAAGATCCACAAATCTCCGCAAAAATTATCGGACTATCCAATAGCACATTATTTGGTGTTCCCCGCAAGATTGCTTCAGTCAGTGATGCGGCCATGTGTTTAGGATTAACCCGTGTCAAGTCCGTAGCGATTGGAATTGCTACCATGTCTACGCTAACAAAACCCGTTGAAGGTAAACTTAAAACCAGCGATTTATGGCTACACAATATGACCATTGCGATTGCAATGCGAGCTATCGCTAAATATATGCCGTCACGCATACGCCCTATGGACGATCAGATTTTTCTAGCCGGATTATTACATGATATCGGTTTCAATGCGTTGAGTTTCCTTGATGCCACACTCTGCGACACGTTGCTTGATCAGCTAAATATGGCTAATGACAAACCCATACTTGAACTGGAACAAGAATTAATGGGTACTCATCATAGTGAGATCGGGGCACGACTTGCCGTGCATTGGGGATTGCCTGACGAAATCGTTGACGTGATACGCTACCATCACACACCCAATGCCGCTCATGCGGACGTAGAGCAACCCCTTATCCATTTGGTTCATATAACAGAAAAAATGGTGCCGGATGTAGGTATCCTTGAACGCACACAGCAAGAAATAACTCAGCAGGAATGGAATGCAATCGGTGTCGATTCGAACACGCAAGACATGATTATTGAAGAGGTCATCGCTGCGGCTGAGCAGGCGAGCGCAATCAAAATTTAAACCTTTATGCGCGGTTCATGCGCCACAGTGAAACAATTTCGGCTTTTCGTGCTGCATGTAATGGATCGCTCGTATCCGATGTGCGTGGATGATAGGGTTTGGCATCTCGTTTATCCACTACCTTCAATCCCGCTGAAGCGATGAGCGACAACCATTGTTCGTGTGTTCGTAACCCTAAATGCTCAGCAAAATTCGACATGATCAACCAAATTTCTCCGTTAGGTTTTAGATAATGACTTACCCCTGTCAAAAAACTGCGTAGCATTTGGTTATCAGGATCATAAATAGCTCTTTCTAGCGGAGAGCTGGGGCGCGCGGGAATCCAAGGGGGATTGCAAACGATCAAGTCCGCTGGATCTATGGGCGGAAAAAGATCGCACTGAAGGATTTGTACCTGGTGTTGCAGCCCTAAGCGCGCGATGTTGTCACGCGCGCAATCTACGGCGCGTAGGTCTTGATCCGTGCCGATTACGTGTTGAATACCACGATGCGCAAGTAAAGCTGCCAGTACGCCGGTTCCGGTACCTATATCGAAAGCAGTCGTATGCGCTGTGATATCGCTAGGAAAAGGTGTTTCTGCTAATAATTGAATATATTCTTGGCGAATTGGCGCAAATACACCGTAATGCGGATAAATTTTTGCGCCTAATGCCGCAATATCAATACCTTTTTTGTACCATTCGTGAGCACCGATGAGTCCCAGTAACTCCCTCAGTGAAGTCACATAGGGCTCGTTACTTATACCGTATACTTTTTCGCAAGCTGAATGTACATCGGGCGCGCGTCGTAAAAGAATACGATGATCTGCCTCGAAAGCTATGAGTAGCTTGTCGAGCGTACGAGCGCGTTGTGATTGTGCCTGACGGTACAGATTGAAGGTTTCCCGGGATACTACGGCTGTACTCAACTTGCTGGCAAATTTTTTATCGATGCGCTTGGCAATAGCCTTGAGTAGTTGACGAGCGTTCTGAAAATCACCTCGCCATATTAAACCACTACCTTCGCATGCCAATCGATAGGCAGTGTCAGCGGTTGTGCGATCATCAATAGTTTCGACTCGTTTAGGGGGCGGCAAACCTTTTTCCGAACGCCAGCGCGCAGTCTGCTCTTGATTACATTCATGCCAAACAATTACAGGGTAGTCATTCAAGGTAATAGCTAAAGGTGGCGTGATCGGTTAGAACCGAAAGATAGTATGTAGAACTAACTATACTTGTAGTTACACAGCTTTCATTGAAAGGAGCAATGAAAGCTGTGTGGGCTTGAGTTTATTACGGGCAGTGCTTAATCAGCTTGTCTTCTTAAGAAAGCTGGAATATCCATTGGATCTACGCCCGACTGACGCATTGCAGCAACAGTTGCGTTACTTCTTCTTCCAGTACGCATTACTGCAGGTTCTTCAGATGAGAATATTGAATCACGATCATCAGTTCCAGTACGGCTATGCACGACACTCAACGGAGTGCTTAGGCTTTGTGCTGGATTACCCAAGCCAGTAGCTACCATGGTAACGCGTAAATCTTCACCGATGTCTTCATCAATGACGGTACCCACGATAATCGTTGCATCTTCAGCAGTAAGATTTTTCACGGTGCTCATGACTTCGTGTACTTCTCGCATTTTCAATGAAGAATTTGCAGTGATATTGACAAGGATACCGCGTGCACCGGATAACGAGACATCTTCCAATAATGGGCTTGAAACTGCGCGTTCAGCCGCGACACGAGCGCGATCCACTCCGGCTGCAATAGCGGAGCCCATCATAGCCATACCCATTTCTGACATGACCGTTTTGACGTCAGCAAAATCCACGTTGACCAAACCGGGACAATTGATTACTTCAGCAATGCCAGCAACAGCACCGTATAACACATCGTTGGCTGCCTTGAATGCATCCAACATAGAAATATCGTTGCCTAACACCATCATCAGCTTGTCGTTAGGAATTACAATCAATGAATCGACATGTTGCCCGAGCGCTTCCATACCTGCTTTAGCCGCAATCAAGCGTTTGCCTTCGAAAGCAAATGGTTTACTAACTACGGCAACCGTCAGAATACCCATTTCTTTAGCCACTTGAGCTACCACCGGAGCAGCACCGGTTCCGGTTCCACCGCCCATACCAGCGGTGATAAATAACATATCTGAACCTTGAATTAATTCGGCGATACGGTCACGATCTTCTAATGCAGCTTCGCGTCCTACATCCGGATTCGCGCCGGCCCCCAGTCCTTTAGTGATACCAGTACCCAACTGAAGTATGGTCGGCGCTTTATTACTTTTCAACGCTTGCGCATCTGTGTTCATACTAATGAACTCGACGCCTTTCATGCCATGTTGAATCATGTGGTCTACCGCATTACTACCACATCCTCCTACACCGACTACTTTAATGACTGCTTCTTGCGATTCGTTATTCATGATTTCAAACATAGCATTTCTCCTTTAATTACAAAAAATTTAAATCACCCAAACACCAGCCCTGAAAAAATCCAGTTAAAAATTCTTCTGGAACCAACCTTTCATTCTTGTAAAAATCTGTTTTGCAGAACCTCCTTGTAACCTCGCCCCATGTTGATGTTGCATTTGTTGAATACCAGCTATTATTAAACCAATCCCTGTTGAGTAGCGCGGTGTATGAATAACCTCCTTCAAATTGCCATGATAATTCGGTAGCCCCAATCGAACCGGCATATGAAAAATCTCTTCACCCAACTCGACCATGCCGCGTAGTGATGCAGATCCCCCCGTAATGACGATTCCAGACGATAGTAATTCTTCGAATCCGCTGCGGCGTAATTCCGCTTGGATCAAACTGTAGAGTTCCTCTACTCGGGGTTCGATTACTTCAGCCAGCGTCTGGCGCGACAATTGGCGCGAACCGCGATTACCGACATCGGGTACCTCGACCATCTCCCGGGTATCCGCCAAACTTCTCAAAGCGCATCCATAGCGGCATTTGATATCCTCAGCACTTTTCGTCGGGGTGCGAAGTGCCATTGCAATATCATTGGTCACCTGATCACCGGCAATAGGAATCACGGCTGTGTGCCGAATGGCGCCGTTGGTAAATACAGCAATATCTGTTGTGCCGCCACCGATATCCACTAAACACACGCCCAAGTCTTTTTCATCATCCGATAAAACAGCCATGGCGGATGCCAGCGGTTGCAAAATTAAATCACGTACCTCAAGACCACAACGGTGCACGCATTTCATGATATTTTGCGCCGCAGATACCGCACCAGTCACTATATGGACCTTGACTTCCAGTCGTATGCCGCTCATACCGACGGGTTCACGTACATCCTCTTGCCCATCGATAATAAACTCTTGATTCAAGATGTGTAGGATTTGCTGGTCGGCCGGAATATTAACCGCTTTAGCGGCTTCCATGACGCGTTCCACATCCTTTTCTGTCACTTCCTTGTCTTTAATCGGGACCATGCCATCCGAATTAAATCCTTTGATGTGACTGCCCGCAATTCCGGTAAACGCTTCATTAATCTTGCAGTCAGCCATGAGTTCGGCTTCTTCTAAGGCCCTCTGGATTGCATTGACGGTCGTCTCAATATTGGCGACAACGCCTTTCTTCAATCCACGTGACGGGTGGCTACCCAAACCGATGACTTCAAATCCGCCTTCTGGCAATACCTCGGCCACAATGGCAACAATCTTGGAAGTACCGATATCCAAACCAACCACCAAGTTTCTATTTTCCCTAGCCTTATTCATCTCCCATTATCTCCTGGCCTCAAGTCTCTTTTCGTAAACTGGATTTTTTGGGCGTTTGTTGCGCTTGTTCCGTCAAACGGATGGCGAAACCATTGGGATAGCGAAGATCAACGTACGCCAATGGACCATCCTGACTGAGTCGCGCAATGCCATGTCCATAAACCAGCACATAACGCTCCAACCTTTCTTTAATGTTTTCACGCCCCAGTTCCAAAACGGTACCCGTGTTGAGCTGTATTCGCCATGCATATCGTGGTGTCAAAGTGACCTCCACAGCATATTGATGCAAGGGTGCTAAAATCTGATTGAATTGATGGAATTGTTTCGTCACTTCTTGCGCACTTTCTTCAGTTGGCCCCATGAAAGTTGGCAAATTCTGGTCACTGGAAACTCGAAATACTTCACCAAACGTGTTTACCAGCGCATGGCTGCCCCAACGTGCAAGTGGCTGATGCTCTTCAACAACTACATCCAAGCTATTCGGCCATTTTCGATTGATTTTAGCTTCGCGAGCCCACTGTAGCTTTTCAAATTCAGTGCACAATTCTGTTAAATCCACGGATACAAAATTTCCTCTAATCCCATTGCTAAAAAGAGCCTTAATTTGTTCTAGGTTAATGTTGTTCAATCGAGCATCACCGGCATTTTCAGAATCAGCTGTATAGATATTAATTTCCTTAATTGGAAAATAGGGCGGCTCGATCAAACGTAATCCAATAACGTATGCGGCGGCTACCGCTACCGCTACTAGTAATATGTTTGAAACTAAATTCAGAAAATGATGATTATCCCACATGTGTTAACTCTAATATTTTTAACACCAATTCTTGAAAAGAAATACCCGCTGCCTTTGCGGCCATTGGTACCAAACTATGACTGGTCATGCCCGGTGAGGTATTCGCTTCTAAAAAATAAAATTGATTATGCTGATTAACGATCAAATCAACTCGCCCCCAGCCTGCACATCCTAAAACTTGGTAAGCGCTTAACGCTTCTTTTTGTATCGATTTTTCCAAGCTTTCAGCTAAACCACTAGGGCAGTGGTAGCGCGTATCATTCGATACATATTTCGCTTGATAATCATATAAATCACCAGCGACTTCGATTCTTATCAAGGGTAATGCTGTTTCACCGAGAATTGCAGCGGTTAGTTCTTTGCCACTGATAAATTCTTCCGCAATGACCAACGAGTCATGCTTAACCGCTAACTGGTAAGCAGCGGCTACATCTTGCCTGTTGTGTACTTTACTCAATCCAATCGTCGATCCTTCCCGCACTGGTTTAACAATGAGCGGTAATCCCAGATTTTCCGCTACAGCCATGAAATCACTGTGCGCGTTCAAAAGCATAAAACGAGGCGATTGGATGCCGGCAGCCCCCCAGATTAACTTGGTGCGCCATTTGTCCATCGCTAATGCACTGGCCATGACACCGCTACCGGTATAGGGTATTTCCATCAGCTCCAGTGCGCCTTGTACGGTTCCATCTTCACCAAAGCGGCCATGTAACGCGATAAAAGCTCGATCAAAATTTCGCCGCCGTAGCTCATCTAAAGATTCCTTGGCGGGATCAAAAGGGTGCGCATCAACGCCACTTTCTTGCAATGCGGCTAAAACGGCTTGCCCACTCTGCAAAGATATCTCGCGCTCGGCAGATCGCCCTCCAAGCAAGACTGCTACTTTGCCAAAGTTATGCGCTTTCATTAAGCATGCTCTCCGAATTCACCCACAATATGCACTTCACGAACTAACTCTATACCGAATTTTTTCTTGACTTCTTCTTGTACAAGTTGGATTAACGTTTCAATATCAGCCGCACAAGCGTTATTCGCGTTAATAATAAAATTGGCGTGCTTGGTTGATACCATTGCACCGCCGATCGCTTTTCCTTTCAATCCGCACGATTCAATCAGACGAGCGGCATAATCATTTGGCGGATTACGAAACACAGACCCAGCATTCGGTTGATTGAGCGGCTGGCTATTGATTCGTTGTGCCAGCAAATGCTTTATCTTCTGTTGTGATTCGATCGTATTGCCTCGTAACAATCTAAAATATCCACCTGCAAACCATTCCGAACCATATCCTGGTTTATCTTCATGGCGTAGTTTCACGCTACGGTAACCAATGGCATAGTCACTTGTTTCTCGACGATAGATTTGTCCGCTGCGGTGTATGATTTGCACGCATTCAACCTTTTTCCAAGTTTCTTCGCCAAAACAACCTGCGTTCATGGCAAGCGCACCGCCAACTGTACCTGGAATACCTGCGAAGAATTCCATTCCAACCAAACCATTTTTGGCCGCAAAACGCGCCAATTTTGCGCAAGCAACACCTGCGCCGGCATAAATCAATCCATTTGATTCGTTACAATCCATCATGTGTAAATCATCAAGCTGTCCATGCAGGGCTACCACAGTCCCTGGAATTCCACCATCGCGTACCAACAAGTTGCTACCCAGGCCCACGACATAGACAGGCTCATGAATGGGTAACGAACGTAGGAAATCTGTCAGATCTTGTAAATCTGCCGGCTTATAGAACCGCCGCGTATTTCCGCCCACTCGCCAGGAAGTATGCTGGCTCATTGGTTCATCGCGGCGTAACTCACCGCGCAACATCGATTCTTGCAGATTGCCTTTCATCGCATCAACCATTGGCATCGTTACATTCCGGCTATGTAAATAATTAAGCATGGATGGCTCATTCCTAGTAGTTATGACCATTGACCACCGACAATCTACTTTTTATTCGCATGAGTGCAGCGGGTACTCTTGCAATCGAACCTGCTCCCATCACTAATACCACATCGTCGTCTTGCGCTACATCCACAATAGCTTCAGCCAGTCTATCCACATCTTCTACGTAAATCGGTTCGACCTTACCTAGCACACGAATCGATCGTGTCAATGATTTACTATCTGCTGCCACAATAAATTCTTCGCCTGCGGAGTAAACTTCTGTCAGTAATAGCGTATCCGCTTGCGACAAAACTCTGACAAAATCTTCGAATAAATCCCGCGTGCGCGTATAACGATGTGGCTGAAATGCCACGACTAGCCTACGTCCTGGGAAAGCGCCTCGAGCAGCTTTCATGGTAGCATCCATTTCTGCAGGATGATGGCCGTAATCGTCAACCAACAAGAAGCTTCCCGAGGCAGGTAATTGAATTTCTCCGTATTGTTGGAACCGTCGACCGACGCCACGAAAATCAGCTAATGCCTTAACTATGGCGCTATCTACAACACCGATTTCATTGGCAACTGCAATTGCTGCCAAAGCATTTTGAACGTTATGCAAACCCGGAAGATTCAATACAATATCCAAGTTTCGCGCGGTGCCATTAACACCAATGATGGCTGTAAATTTCATCTGACCGCCAGAATGTTTAATATTCATAGCGCGTACCTGCGCATCTTCACACAATCCATAGGTCGTGATCGGCTTGGTAATCGAAGGAATGACTTCACGCACATTGGCATCATCAAGACATAACATCGCCATGCCATAAAAGGGCAAATGTTGTATGAACTCGACAAAAGTTTGTTTGAGTTGGTTGAAATCATGTCCATAAGTATCCATATGGTCTGCATCGATATTCGTTACCACGGCGAGTACCGGTTGGAGATAGAGAAACGACGCATCTGATTCGTCCGCTTCTACCACGATGAATTCGCCTTTTCCTAATTTGGCATGACAACTCGCTGCTTCCAATCTTCCACCGATTACAAATGTTGGGTCCATCCCAGCTGCTGCCAATATACTGGCTACCAGACTGGTAGTGGTAGTTTTGCCATGGGTTCCGGCAATTGCGATACCACTACGCAACCGGAGCAATTCAGCGAGCATCAATGCCCGAGGAACAACAGGGATATTTTTGTTTTTGGCTTCAATGATTTCTGGATTGTCTGATTTGACCGCAGTCGATGTCACCACAGCATCTGCGCCCTTGATTTGGCTACTTTCGTGCCCAACGAACACCGTTGCATTTAATTCCCGCAGGCGTTGAATCACAGGACTGTCAACAAGATCAGAGCCACTTACACGATAACCCAGGTTGAGAAAGACTTCGGCAATGCCACTCATCCCGGCGCCGCCAATACCGACAAAATGAATATGTTTAACCTTATGTTTCATGCGACCCTCCGACTCAGTTCGATACAGATTTCAGAAACGACGCGGGTAGCTTGTGGTTTTGCCAAGCTACGGGCTTTTATAGACATATCCAATAATTGCTTTCGTGTTAAGTTCGTGAGCAATTGCGCTAATGTGTCGGCTGTTAATTCGCTTTGTGGTAGCAAAATTGCAGCACCCTGATCGGAAAGAAATTTTGCGTTACTGGTTTGATGGTCGTCGACGGCATGTGGATAAGGCACCAGAATACTGGCAACGCCGGCGGCGCATAACTCCGCGACGGTTAATGCGCCGGCACGGCAAATGATGGCATCACATTGCGCGTATTGTTTCGCCATATCATCGATAAAAGGAATTACTTCACCTATCAACTGTAAATCTGCATAGCTTTTTTGCACTGCTTTGCAATGACTGGTTCCGGTTTGATGGATGACTATTGGACACAATTCTGCGGACATTTTTTTTAAGGCTTGTGGTACAACCGTATTGAGAATTTGCGCGCCGAGACTGCCACCAACTACCAATAATTTGAGGTTTCCTTGGCGGCTGTGAAATCTGTCTTGTGGTTGTGCTAATTGAGTAATTTCTGAACGTACGGGGTTGCCTGAGTAAACGATTTTATCTTCATTTCCATTAATCGCGTTGGGAAATCCCAGCACAACTTTATCCGCTAATTTTGCCAAAATTTTATTCGTGAGTCCTGGTAATGAGTTTTGCTCATGAATGACGAGGGGTTTATTCAATAGGGATGCCATCATGCCACCTGGAAAAGCCGGATAGCCACCCATTCCCAAAACCACATTGGGTTTTATTTTCAAAATGATTTTTAGGCTTTGCATAAAAGCTTTGATTAGGCGCAGGGGTAGCATGAACCATGTGGTCAGATTTTTACCGCGCAATCCGGAAAAATTGATCAATTCCATATCATATCCATGCTGTAACACTAATCTACGCTCCATTCCCGTTGTTGTTCCTAACCATACGATGCGCCAGCCCAATTGTTTTAAATAATCCGCTACGGCTAATCCTGGGAATACATGCCCACCGGTACCACCCGCCATTATCAAAATCACGCGATTTTGCTCAGTCATTTCATTCCTGAATCATTGCTGTACATCTATACGTTCAATCCACGTAATTTTTTCCGATTTTCCCAATCTATACGCAGCAATACTGCCAAAGCAATGCAGTTTGCCGTGATACTGCTTCCCCCAAAGCTTAGCAGAGGCAGTGTCAACCCTTTGGTCGGTAAAACGCCCATATTGACGCCTATATTGATTATCGCCTGCAATCCTATCCAAATGGCTATACCTTTTGCTACTAACGCGGAAAAGGGTTGCTCGAGTTTTGCCGCTAATCCACCAATTATGAAAGCACGCATAATAAGCCAAATGAATAAAGCGATCACGATGGCAACGCCCACAAAACCCAATTCCTCGGCCAAAACTGACAGTAAAAAATCCGTATGCGCTTCGGGGAGATAAAATAGCTTTTCGACACTGCCACCTAAGCCGACGCCCAGCCATTCACCTCGTCCAAATGCGATTAACGCATGACTCAACTGATAGCCTTTTCCGTACGGATCAGCCCAAGGGTCCAGGAAAGAAACAACGCGGACTAAACGATAATTCCAGAACGTAATCAATACATATAAACCGACTACTAGGATAACGATTAGTCCGATAAATATTTTCAGGCTAACACCACCTAAAAATAGAATCGACATTGCTAATGCAGTGATCACAAAAAATGCACCGAAATCGGGCTCCATCAGCAGTAAAAAACCTACAATCGCTAAAATAGCGGTAATGGGTAGAAACCCTCGCAAAAAGTGATCCAGGTCAATCGCTTTACGATTAACATAGTCTGCCGCATACAACACCATTGCGAATTTCATGAATTCAGACGGTTGGAAATTTACAATGTAAAGCGAAATCCATCGTTGACTGCCGTTAACCGTATGTCCAATTCTGGGGATCAGAACTACTATCAGTAATGCCACAGCGATTATGAATACATAGCTACTGTATTTTTGCCATATCGATAAAGGTACCTGAAAAACAACCACCCCAAAAAGTGTGCCAACTGCTAGATAAGCGCTATGCCTGATTAAGTAATGGGCAGATCTTTCTGGGCCAAATTGTGCTTCCGCAATCGCGATTGAAGCTGAATAAATCATAACTAAACCAATACTCAGCAATAACAAGACAGACCAAACCAACGCTTGGTCAAAGTCGCTATCAACTTTGTGCCTGATGGTCGAGTGTTGTGTTTGATAAATCATCGTTATTGTTTTGTCATTGATATGTTATTAAACTGACCGGCAATTTCTTTTATTGCTGCTACAAATACTTCTGCTCGATGTATGTAATTTCTAAACATATCGAAGCTGGCGCATGCAGGAGAAAGCAGCACCACATCATCTTTTTGAGATAACAAAAAACTTTTTTGTACTGCATCTTGTAAGGTCGTAGAAAAATACATCGGTACACCACTCCCTTCCAATGCGTTCGCAATGATTTCAGCATCGCGGCCGATTAATATCACAGCACGTGCGCCACCCGCAACGGCTGATTTAAGGTGAGAGAAATCTTGTCCTTTACCTTCCCCACCTGCAATCAAGACAGCATTGCCATTCCTGCCAGTCAATGCAGCGATGGTTGAACCGACGTTGGTGGCTTTCGAATCATCATAGAACGTGACTCCGTTAATGGTTACAACCTTTTCCATGCGATGCGGCAATCCACGAAATTCTCGTAAAGCTGATACCAGTGGATCAATTGCTATATCTAATGCACGGCACATAGCTAATGCAGCCAACGCATTAGCTGCATTATGGAGTCCAGCCAGAGGTAATTCAGAGAGTTTCATTAGACGTGTGTCGCCTTCGGTCAACCAAGCTTCACCATTCTCTTCATATAACAAACCGAAGCTGGTTTTTGTCAGAGATTTATCTAAACCAAAAGAAAATTGTTTACGATCTACAAATGCCATATTGCTTACCAGTGAATCATCGCGATTCAGTACCTGTATGCCTTGGTTTTGCGTATGTCTAAAAATTCTTGCTTTGGCTGCGGCGTAATCGATTAGGGTAGCATAGCGATCCAAATGATCTTCGCTGATGTTTAAAACCGTCGCAACATCCGGACTTAAGTACTGCATGGTTTCCAATTGAAAGCTTGATAGCTCTAGAACCCAAGCTTGTGGCCAGTTATGCGTATCGATTCGTTGCATCAGTGTATCCAGCACCGATGGGCTGATATTGCCAGCTATTGCGGTATTCCAACCGGCTTTTTTCAATAACGCGCCGGTCATTGCAGTAACCGTTGTTTTACCGTTCGATCCAGTAATTGCAAAAATTTTTGGCTGTGGCCTGTTGTCTTGCTGCAATGCCCATGCAAACAAATCCATATCACCTACCACTGTGATTCCACGGCGAATGGCTCGCTGTACATGAGGATCTGCCAAGGGCACGCCAGGGCTGATTGCAATCAAGTCGATGGTGTTAAAAATATCGTCGTTAAAGGGGCCAGTATGTACCGTGAGTGCAGGAAAGTGAGTGCAAATTGCCTTCAATCCGGGCGGTTCACTGCGAGTATCGGCGGCATGGACTATTGCGTTTTGACGCGATAGCCATTTCACCATCGATAGCCCCGTTTCACCGAGCCCTAATATCAGCACATTTTTTCCTTGTAAGTTCATCGCAGTTTCAATGTCGACAATCCAATTAATACCAAGATCAGCGTAATGATCCAGAATCTCACCACTACCTGATTTTCTTTCCAGCCTTTTAATTCAAAATGATGATGCAAGGGTGCCATACGAAACACCCGTTTTCCGAACATTTTGAACGAAGCGACTTGCAGCATTACCGATAATGCTTCAACAACAAAAACACCTCCCATGATGACCAACACAATTTCTTGTCGCACAATCACTGTGACAACCCCTAAAGCAGCGCCTAATGCAAGTGCACCGACATCGCCCATAAATACTTCAGCGGGGTACGCATTGAACCATAAGAAAGCCAGTCCGGCACCCGCTAAGGCGCCACAAAATACGGATAATTCTCCGGCATTGGGGATATACGGGATTCCCAGATATTTTGCAAACACGCTGTGTCCTGCCACATAAGCAAATATCGCTAACGCGCTGCTCACCATGACTGTAGGCATGATCGCTAACCCATCCAATCCATCTGTGAGATTCACGGCGTTACTGGTGCCAACGATGACCAAGTAGGACAAAATGAGAAATCCAGTTACGCCAAGTGGAATAGCGACTTCCTTGAATAAAGGCACGATCATTTCGGTCTGCGCGGGTATTTCAGCTGTCCAAACCAGATATAGGGCCACAGCAATTGCAATGACAGATTGCCAGAAGAGTTTTGTTCTTGCGCGTAATCCTTTCGGGTTGCGGTAAACAACTTTGCGATAATCATCAACCCAGCCAATGACGCCAAACCCTAAAGTTGTTATCAGCACGACCCAGATATAACGGTTCGTCAAATCCGCCCATAGCAAGGTGGTTAACACGATAGCAATGAGTATTAAGGCGCCTCCCATAGTCGGCGTTCCGGCTTTAATCAGATGTGTCTGTGGACCATCGTCACGAACCGATTGGCCGATTTTGTAGGCCGTTAATTTACGGATCATCATGGGGCCTACAACAAACGAAATCATTAATGCGGTTACCACCGCAAGCATTGCACGCAAAGTAATGTAGCTAAATACGTTGAAAGCGCGGATATCTTGTGCAAGCCATTGGGATAAGATTAACAACATGCGGTTCTCCAACGGAATGTTGTTTTTGCTCGGCTAGGATTTATAATATTCATGCACTTGGAATCTCAAGGTGTTGAACAACACGTTCCATTTGCATAAAACGCGATCCTTTGATCAAGAAGGTAGCATCATTCGCAAGCAAGCTACCTGCGGCATTCAATAAGTCATCAATTGAATCAAAATGCTGCGCGCCCTTACCAAATTCCTCTGTCGCATAGGCGGATAGCTTTCCTAGAGTTAGCAGCCGATCAAGCCCTGCATTACGCGCATCTTGGCCGATTTTTTGGTGCAATCTGATGGCAGAATCACCCAATTCACCCATATCCCCCAGCACTAAGATTTTTTTCCCTGATGACGCAGCTAAAACAGCCAATGCAGCGCTTACTGAATCCGGATTAGCGTTATAGGTATCATCCAAGAGCAAGGTATTATGCAAGCCCCGTCTTTTTTGTATGCGGCCTTTGACGCCAGTAAAACTTTCCAATCCGGTAGCAATTTGCGTTTTATTGATTCGTAAAGCGACTGTTGCAGCTGTTGCAGCCAGTGCATTGTAAATATTATGGACACCGGGGACTTGCAGGTGCACAGTAACCTCGCCATCCGGCAATTTTAATTGCATCTGACTGGTTAAGGCATTCATCTGATAGGTTGCACTGATCTGTGCTGGTTGACGTAAACCAAAATCAATTTTGGGGTATGAACTAGCGTAATCCCGCCACAAAGGTGCATAAGTGTCATCAGCATTAATAATAGCTGTGCCTTGATGATGCAATCCCTGAAAAATTTCCGCTTTGGCACGTGCTACGGCTTCAATTGAGCCAAGACCCTCGATATGTGCATTCCCAGCATTCGTAATTAAAGCCACATCAGGTTTTACCAATTGCGTCAGATAAGCAATTTCACCGATATGATTCATACCCATCTCAAACACGGCATATTGATGATGCTGTCTCAGTCGTAGCAGCATTAATGGAACACCGATATCATTGTTAAGATTACCTTCGGTAGCTAATACGAAATCGTTTGCTTGAACGACCGAGCTTTCCTTGATCCGCGTAGCTTTACGTAGTATTGCAGCAATCATTTCTTTGACGGTTGTTTTACCGTTACTACCGGTTATTCCGATCACCGGCAACTTAAATTGATTGCGCCAGAAAGCCGCTAATTGTCCCAAACTGCAACGCGTATCTTTGACTTTTAGAATGGGAACACTGGAAGCAGGTTGATCGAACGTGACATTTTCATTGACGATCGCAGCAACAGCACCTTGTTTGATTGCGTTGGAAACAAATTTGCCGCCCTCGAAATTTTTTCCAGACAAAGCAATAAACAAATCTCCACTTTTTAAAGTACGGCTGTCGGTACTGACACCGGTGAAAAAAACATCTTTTTCGAACCAATCAATTTGCAATGCGGCGGCAGCTTGTTTAACCGTCATCATGACAGCACCTGTACTTTCTTACTGACATCGTGTAGCACCTGACACACTACGTCTGCATCGCTGAAAGGAATTTTTTTCCCTTTTATTTCTTGAAATTTTTCATGACCCTTGCCGGCGACCAAAACAATATCACCCGCGTAAGCGTTATCGATGGCTTGATAGATTGCGAGCGCTCTATCAACTTCAATTTGATAGTTATTCTTTTGCGCACCGGAAGTGATATCACGAAGAATCGATGATGGATCTTCGTTGCGCGGATTATCGCTCGTAAAGACAACATTATCCGCCAATCTTGTTGCTACTTCGCCAACCATTGCACGCTTACCTTTATCACGATTTCCGCCACAGCCGACCACACAGTGCAGCAAAGGATTACGCGCTCTACTACTTGTATCATGCGGGCTCGAACGCAATATTTCTTGTAGCGTATTCAGTACTTTTTCTAATGCATCTGGCGTATGCGCGTAATCGATAATGACGGTAACTTGGTTATTGTCAGTATATCGTTCCATACGACCGGGTATGGAGCGTACATGTTGCACTGCTTGTACTGCCTCGGATAAATTGATGCCACTGGCTAGCAAAGTTGCGGTGACTGCCAATAGATTATAAGCATTAAACCTTCCCAGCACAGGCACCCTTAGGTGTTCATATGAACCCTCATATTCGATATCAAATTCGATGCCATGCATATCTGCATGAAGATTTGAACCAAGAACCACGGGCTCATTTTTAGCCATATTGACGTATTCAGAATTTTTGAGCCCATAACCTATGGTTTGCACCACTTTGTGCTTCAGTTGGCGTGATAACTCAACACCCAACACATCATCCAGATTAATGACAGCGTACTTAAGCTCAGGCCAAAAAAACAAACGCGCCTTGGTGTCTGCATAGGCGTCCATGTTCTGATGATAATCCAGGTGATCGCGTGATAAATTCGTCAGCACGGTGATTGAAAATGTTGTTCCATTAATCCGTTCTTGCGCGATGCCATGAGAAGAAACCTCCATAGCAACACCATCGGCCCCTTGTTGTACAAAATCTACTAATAAGCGCTGTAGTACCAAAGCATCTGGTGTGGTATTTTCCGTTGGAGCAAGATCATCATAGAGACCGTTTCCCAGTGTTCCAATGACAGCCATCTTTTTATTCAGGTGGAGCATAGCCTGTGCATACCAATGAGAAAACGATGTTTTGCCATTGGTACCTGTTACACCTACCATCCACAAGCGCTTTGATGGGCTTTCATAAACGTGGTTGGCGATGAAGCCTGCATTGGTTTTTAGCTCTGGAACGGCAAGTGAAGGAATATCCCATGCGGGATTCCAAGAAAAATCCTGAGGGTCCCACAATATAGCGTTGGCCCCAGCTGCAATTGCATTGGGGATAAATTTTCGTCGATCAATTTCTTCCCCTGCGTAGGCCACAAAAGTATCACCTGGTTTTATCTTGCGGCTATCCGAAACAAGATTTGTGATAGCTATGCCTAGATTATTCAATCCATTAAGATCAAACAATTTTGTAGGCTTTCTTTTGACGCTCATAGGCAGGTTATCCCTCCTCATCGATTTCGGGAACCGCGGTGAAAGTCACGACGTTATTTGCCGGTGCATCCGGTGGAATATTTAAGATATGCAAAGCATTTGCCATGACTTTGCTAAAAACGGGTGCCGCTACGGCACCACCAAAATGTTGGCCGGCAGAAGGTTCGTCAATCATCACCGCGATAATAAGGCGAGGGTTGGATGCAGGTGCGTACCCAACAAATGTAGCAATGTAACGCTTTTTAGCATACTGACCATCGATGAGCTTATGCGCTGTTCCTGTTTTTCCAGCAACACGGTAGCCATTTATTTGTGCCAAAGGCGCCGTTCCTCCAGGCTTTGTTGCCATTTCTAACATGTTACTCATGGTTTTTGCAGTGCCTGGGGAAATTACGCGATGCCCCATTAAAGGTATGTCTTGTTTCAACAACGAAATGGGCTTCAGTTCTCCGCCTGTAGTAAAAATCGTATAAGCGCGCGCGAGTTGCATTAAACTGGTGGAAATACCATGACCATAGGACATGGTAGCCTGTTCTATCGGTTTCCAAGTATTGTAGGGTCTTAATCGCCCACTGACTTCGCCCGGAAATCCTGAGTTCGTCGACATTCCAAATCCTGAACGATTAAACATTTCCCACATGGTTTGGGACTTTAATGACAGCGCTATTTTTGCGGTTCCTACATTGCTCGACTGTTGAATGACCTGAGCTACCGTCAATTGCCCTTTATTACCGACATCACGAATAGTACGACCCCCGATCTGCATATTTCCTGGTGCTGTTTGCATTAACGTGTTGGCATTGACTCTGCCTACCTCCATTGCAATAGCAACCGTAAACGGCTTTAGAGTGGATCCAGGCTCAAACGTATCGATCAATGCTCGATTTCGGATTCTGTCATGGGAGATGGTGGATCGATTATTCGGATTGTAGGTCGGTAAATTACTCAGTGCTAGGATTTCACCTGTTTGCGCATCTAAAACGATGATGCTGCCCGCTTTGGCTTTATGCTGTTTTACTGCTTCTTTCAACTCAGCGTGAGCACGATACTGAATTCTTCGGTCAATCGACAAAAAAATATCCTGCCCTTCCTTAGGCATGCGAATTTTTTCAACATCTTCAATAATCCGTCCTTTGTTATCTTTAATTACTTTGCGACTTCCTAGCTCGCCGTCAAGCATGCTTTGCCAACCGCGTTCTACACCTTCTTGTCCTTCATCGTTAATATCGGTAAAACCCAGTACATGTGCGGCAAACTCACCTTCTGGATAGTAACGTTTGGATTCATAACTAATGTAGATGCCGGGTATTTTTAAATTGATGGTTTCTTCCGCTAAATCTGGAACCAATTGACGCTTTAAGTAAACAAACCGGCTGTTTTTACGATTTAACCGCTCATTAATTTGATCCGGAGGCATGGCAAGCGATATTGATAGTTTTTTTAGTTTTTCCGGTACGATTTCTACTAACTGAGGATCTGCATAAATGGAAGCGGTGGGAGAACTGATGGCAAGAATCTGTCCATTTCTATCTGTGATCATGCCTCTGTTGGCATTCATTTCGACTACACGGCTATAACGGGATTCTCCCTTTTCTTGTAGAAAGTCATTATGCATTCCTTGCAAATAAGCTGCGCGACCCATTAATGCAATAAAACCCAATACCAAAACAGACAATATCAACCGTGAACGCCATGGCGACAAATCGATTGGCTGAATGCAATGGTTAATCACGCTTCAACCTCGAATCCAAGCCTACCGGAGCCGTTTCTATCGTGACGATTTGTATTGCTGACGTAGGCGGAATGATCATATCCAAATGTTCCCGTGCAATGTTCTCAATTCGGCCATGCATAATCAGCGTGCTTTGTTCTAATTGCAATTTTCCCCATTCGATATCCAATTTACGTTCTATTTGTCTTTCATTTTCTAGTGCCATAAAAAGCTTACGCGAGGCATGCTGCGCATTAACCACACTTAGCGCTGAAATGATTAATATCACTAAAAAGAATACATTTACTCTGAACAAGCTTGATCATTCCTATTGAGTAATTCTTTCCGCGACACGCATAATTGCGCTTCTCGCTCTAGGGTTATTTTTCAATTCATCTGGTTCCGGGCGTATTTTTCCAATCCACTTTAATTTTTGTTTTCCCCAACGCTGTAACTCTTCTTGTCTGAGCGGTATTTGCCTAGGTAATGAAGGCGCACTTGTCTCTCGCTGCATAAATTGTTTAACAAGCCTGTCTTCTAGTGAATGAAAGCTAATTACCACTAATCTCCCTCCAACAGACAATAGTTCAATAGACTGCGGCAGCGTTATCGACAATTCCTTAAGCTCCTGATTGATATGAATCCGGATCGCCTGAAAAGTGCGCGTCGCCGGATGCCGCATAATTTCGCGCTGGCGCTGACGCGAGCGCACAACACCTGCGACAATTTCGGCAAGTTGCCATGTGGTATCAATAGGCTGCCGCGCTCTTGCCACAATAATCGCTCTTGCAATCTGCTGAGCATACCGTTCTTCGCCATATTCTTTAATCACCCATTTCAGTTCATCTTCAGTGACTGTTGCAATCCATCCCGCAGCAGACTCTCCCCTTGTTACATCCATACGCATATCTAAAGGCCCGGTGGCTTGAAAACTAAATCCACGTGAAGCATCCTCCAATTGCGGCGACGACACTCCTAAATCCAACAGCATCCCGTCAATATGCATAATCCCCATTTGTTGCAATCTTTGTTGAAGCTGGGAAAAACTCGCGTGTACGATGCAAAATCGCTTGTCTTGAGTTACATTCCCTACCGCAACCGCACTGACATCTTTATCGAAAGCTATTAACCGGCCATGTTCGTTGAGTTGCGACAAAATGCGCGCGCTATGCCCACCCCTTCCGAACGTCCCATCTACATAAATGCCGCATGGTTTTATCGCCAATGCGTCAATTGCTTCATCCAACAATACAGGGACATGCATTTATTGCTTGATCACAACGAAAAGCCTTTTAATTCGGGCGGCATATCTCCATCAATAAAAGTAGTGCTGGTGATTTTAAATTTCCATTGTGCATCGTCCCATAGCTCAAATTTGGCGCCCTGGCCGACTAAAGCTATTTCCTTGTTTAATCCGGCAAACTGACGTAGTGGTGCCGAAATTAGAATGCGACCGGTGTTATCCATTTCCACTTCGCTGGCCATACCTATCAGTAATCGCTGCAGATTCCGAGATCTCTCATCAAGACCGAGGTTATTGAATTTTTGTTCGATGGGTTCCCAAGCAGGCAGTGGATAAATTAATAGGCATTTTGAAGGATCGGCAGTAACGATTAACTGCCCCTCACAAGAAGACATGAGCTCGTCACGGTATTTAGAAGGTATAGCCATCCTTCCTTTCGCATCCAAGTTGAGTTGCGCAACACCACGAAACATAACGCCCCTTTCTATTTCAGAAACGACAAGAAATACACAAATCTCCACATTTCTCCACTAATATCCACTTTAATCAAAAAAAAGGATCTCGTCAAGCAAATATTGGGACATTTATTGTTTATGTGACAACAACTTAAGAGCACATCGATCAGGGTGAAGTAATTGTAATTCTGTAAATAAATAAGCAGGATAGAGGAATAATTGAATGTTTTATGTGAGGTTTTCGCTGCACTACATTGATAATGACGATGTACGTAATCATTAAACTTACTTAATCTTGCTATACTGAAGCTTTTTCACGTATCACATTTTGCCAAATGACACCCAGCTATTGGAAACAAGCAACGAAAGAATTGGCGCAAAATGATATCGTATTGCGGGATCTGATTCGTTGTTTTAAGCAAGAGAAAATTGTATCGCGCGGTTGCGCGTTCACTACGCTAGCACGCTCAATCGTGGGACAGCAGATTTCTGTTAAAGCAGCCGAAAGTTTTTGGCAAAAGGTCATTAGTAATATGACTGGATTTTCGCCAGCTACAATTCTTGCATCGCAAGATGAGTTATTGCGGTCGTGTGGGTTATCAAGACAGAAGGTAGCCTATATAAGAGATTTAGCCCGGTATTTTACTAATACGTCACAACCTGAATGTGCTTGGGCAACATTTACTGACCAAGCATTAATCAAGGAATTAACTCAAATCAAAGGCATCGGTCGGTGGACCGCAGAAATGTTTCTGATTTTCCACATGCAACGACCCGATGTACTACCACTGGACGATATCGGCTTGCAGCGTGCGATCAGTCGTTACTACAATGATAATCAACCGGTTGACAAGAAAAAGATGAACGAAATTGCTTTACCTTGGCGTCCCTGGCGCTCAGTGGCTACATGGTATTTGTGGCGCGCACTTGACCCATTACCGGTAGAATATTAGCAAGTGAGAGCGTCCTATTATTGCCAATAATGACATCATTTCAGCATCTATCGATTGTTATCCCCTGTTTCAATGAGGAAGAAGGGCTTGATGCATTATTTAGAGCTTACTCAGAAATTCAGCGATCAGATAAGAGCTGCCAAGTAAGAATTCCGGTTTGAGATGAACTGGCAGGCACGGGCAAACCCAATTTTTCTGGGCTTGCGCTTTTTTGTCACCCAGAATGCTATTTTGACAGCAAGATTCCTCAGACAAATAAAAACCCGCACCAAGATGAGCAGATTCATGACCAGGAAGATGCTATTAATCCATGCGGCAGACGTATCAGCGCGCTTGGCTCGAATATTGTTGAGCCGATAACCATATTTTCCTTGGCCAAACTTCCCTTCAATTGGAATGCGCTCGCGATATTCCTGTCGACGTTGTGCTTTCAGGCGCATCAATTCATCTTTGTTTTCAGGTGTAATCTTTGGTGGACGTCCCAGTGGTTTGCCTGAAAAGCGTATATGATTGCGTTCCAGATAGCTGCGATTATCACGGCATATAGCGTGTCAGCAATGACGACTTCAGGATAATAGCCGTAACGCTTTTTGTAGGCCTCAACTTGCGCTTCAAGATCATGGCCTTCATGTTGCGCGTCCCAGTGCAGCTTGTCGACATGCGCCAACCCTTTTCCAGTCAGACTCACGCTTATTTTGGCACCAAATTCCACGGTCTTGCCTTGCTTTCCCCTGATAATGGGCCGAAGATGCGGCTGACTGATACAGACGATGCGATCATCGCATCGTCTGGTGTTGGTTTTGTGCATCTCATATTGTCGTTGGTATAGATGAGGCAATACCCAGTAGCGGCGTAGCAACCCATTGGGTAACGGTAGGGGCGTGCCAAGCGGATATTCCGTCAGCATTGCTTCAATATGCTTTAAATTCCGCTGCAAAAACTGCAATTGCTGCCTGATACCGGCACGGCGTTTTCTGTTGGATGGCCGTCTCAGCTTGACCAAGCTGAGGTAGGTTTTCCTGGCAATCTCGCGATAAGTGCGCGGCTTCTTTTTCTGTGCCTGGTTACTTTTGGCATGCAGCTCATCTGCCAAAGATTGATCTGCCACCATTGCGGTGACAGTATCACTGCTGTCTATATCACCGCTATTTGATACACCATTGCCGTCGTTGTCATCATCAATTGCCTTGACTGACTTCTTTGTCCGTCTAGGTTCAACCGTTTCGATGATCGCTTCATGAAATTCATCAAATACCGTCTGACCCATGCGCTTGCGTATCTCAACCAGTAATGATCACGCAAAGGGTGCCTTCGCTTGAAAACCTTTCAGACCAATAAAATATTGCAGGTACGGATTCTCTCGAATCTGTTTCAACAGTCTCTTCATCTGAAATCGATAATTTATGTTTAATAATCACCGCTCCGATCACAATTCTGGCATCTTTGGCTGAGCGGCCCAGATTTGAACATAACGTTGTTGACGCCGGTCGAAAATTGACCAGAAAAGCCTAGTTGTACCGGATGAAAATT
>ERZ1292633.1008-Hain-H41-02um-R1-1008-length-31143-cov-9_pt1 | contig 31143 bp, 18 predicted proteins | sample MGYA00564406_ERZ1292633 | MGnify/ENA primary metagenome ERZ1292633 (study PRJEB36523, sample SAMEA6512639) | groundwater metagenome | collected 2019-01-08 | study: AquaDiva: Metagenomics assemblies of 32 groundwater samples
CCACACTCTACGTCCTCGACGAACCCACGACCGGCCTCCATTTCGAAGACATCAGTAAGCTCCTCGACGTCCTCCAGCGGCTCGTCGACAAAGGCAACACCGTCATCGTCATTGAACACAACCTCGACGTCATCAAATCGGTCGATCACATCATAGATCTCGGCCCCGAAGGCGGCGACAAAGGCGGCCAAATCGTCGCAACCGGAACTCCAGAAGAGGTGGTAAAAGAAAAGAAATCACTTACCGGGAAATGGTTGAAGACGGTGCTCTAGAAGAAAACACTTAGTTTTTTTCTAGTCACATTTTTCTGCAACCGCGTTATGTATTTTTTGAGTAAAAAGAAGGGTGGAAACCCCTTGGCCTTTGGTAGAGTTTTCGCAGCTTTCGAGTAAATCCGAATATCTTCCTGCTACTTCAGCACCTATTCTGCCAGCTTCATCACAATCATTTGTTCTTGCCATTTTTGCTTTCATATCTTCGGAAATCCCAGACCAGTCTTTTCTACAGCTTTCTGGAGTTTTGCTACATCCGAGAGCCAAAGCTGTCGTTGCCGCAACAATAAAAGTTTCAATTTTATTCATGGGGGTAATGATTAATAAGGTAAAATTAAAACATAGAATAATTTGATTGTCAAGAACTACAAAATATATGAATTTCATAACACAAAATTCTAAATCAAAAAATATCAAAGATTTTTTGCAATAAAGAGTTTTAAATCGCCTTCCTTACCAGAAGATGTAATTAAGTTTAATATAATTTAATGAAATTTAATAAAATTGTGAGAACTTTGTCAAAAGATTGTTGATAAAATGTAAAGAAGAATGTAATAAAACAATCCAAACTCAATTAAATATAAAAAAGTATTGATAAATTATATAAAATTTAATAAACTAAGCCTCGGTAGAAAAGGAAAAGAAAAATGTAAATAAATATAAACAAATGTAGAGAAACATAAGAAAGTTTAGAAGAATTAAAAAGAATTGAATAAAGAAAGAAAAGTGTGATATAAAATGGGGGATGTTTGAAAAGTACTACACCCCAAAACAAGTCGGCGAGATTCTCCAGATTCACCAGTACACTGTACTCAAGTGGATCCGGGAAGGAAAACTCAAGGCGCTCAAGTTCGGACGGGTCTACAGATCCACGGAGAGTGACCTCGCAGAATTCCTCGGGACGTCCAGATCCCACAATCGCATGTCGAACCAGATGCCTATAGAAAAAGGTGAAATAGAGCCGGAAAGGCCAGTCGTAGCGACATCAGTTGCATCGACCATAGCTCCATTCACCCGACAAGAAGAGAAAGTCGACCATTACGTCCTCTAAAAAACAACAAACCCAGCACAACTCCCTCTCACTCACATGCTGCTTAATTGCTCTCATTGCGGAAAATCAGTCTCCATGAAAATGTCTCATTGCGTGTATTGCAAATTCGAAACCGCAGGTGAAAATCTTCTTTCTGTGAAATCGCAAGGATTTCAGCCTTCATTCAAAGAACGAATGAAAAGTGTATTTTTGGCACTGGTTCTCCGCTAAAACAGCAAAATGCAGCACGAGATAGAAATAAGAACTTTCCTTTACATATCAACCGCCGTAAGCCCCTAGAAAAGCCTTACATATTCTACCCTCACAGGTAGAAATAGCCTTCTCCCGTCGACGGTCTCGACGAGAGCAAAAACCTCCCAAGTTAGTCTGTATGGGAGGTTTTTTTGTAGAATATAAGTATGTTCAGTTCTTTATCTTCCAATTTTCAGCTTTATTTTCCCGGCCGGCTAGGGATTCAGCTTTGATTTTGACCAAAATGCAAAAAAATGGTAAAATAAAAGTAAATAAAAAATAAAAACATAACCCTTTATTTTCATGAATAGAAAAAAACAGGTTCGTTTCCAATTATTTGTCGCGGGAATGCTCGTCGTTTTCGGCATTTCAGGAGCAGTTGCGCAAACAAATTTAAGCGCATTATTTGCCGACACAACATCCACAACGACAGGATCAAGTGGTAGTGCTCCAACAATACCAAACCCACCTCAAGATTTGCGATTTGATGTGTCTCCTACCTCAAACACGATTTTTCTCAAATGGACTGACGCTTCATCGAATGAAGACAAATTTTATATAGATCGAAAGCTTACGGCAGATGCCAATTATGCAGGAACACTGCACTGGGCAGAGGTGACAAGTAACGTCACAAATTTTTCCGACACCAATACTACTGCAGGCCAGCGCTATGACTATCGCATACAGGCATGTAACGCACAGGGATGTTCAGCATATGCATCACTTTTAAATGTAGTCATTCCAAACGCATGTATGAGCCTGAGCCTGACGCTCACAGATAATAAAAATTCCTCCTACGTCGTCGGAGACATGGTGAATTATGCATATAATTGTTCTCCAGAAGGCGCAAGTGCGACAAGTATCACAATTCAGGTCGTAAAACCTGATGGAACCGCCACCACATACGTCACAGGAAATAACGTTGGCGCTGTCGTACAGAAAATGGGATTTTCAACATCGAACCTCACGGCTGGATCGTATGTTTTACGGGCATGTCTCAATGACACGTCATGTAGCGCAGGATCGACGTATCCTGTCTCCTTCACAGTCACTGCTCCAGCAACTTCAACAACACCAGCAACAACTTCTGGATCATGCGCCAATGGTTCAGTCTGCTCGAGTACTTCTTATTGTTCCAACGGACAAAAATATTACTATCCAAATGGTGATATCACCTGTGTCGCCTGGCCTACCAGCCCTGGACCGATGACAGCACCAGCAGGAACCAGCAGCTGTAGCCCAACAGATAAATCATGTATCTCAGCAGGAGGATACGGACCATCGACCGGATGGTGTTCCCAGGGAATGAAATTTTATCAAAAAGACAAAGATACAAATCCCAATAATGACATCTACTGCGCAGAGAATACCCACATGGCTCCAGGAGCAACCTATGTCGAACCAACACCACCAAGCGGATACACGAGCTGCGAATCGACCAGCACTACCTGCAGAACAAAAGGTGATTCATGGGCAGAAGTGAATAGTTCTTTTTACTGCATGAACAGCCAGAAATGTAATTTGCCAAGTGGTGGTGGATCATGCGTCGGATGGAATGAGCAATGTCCTACAGGTTCAAAATTCTGTAATAGCACAGATCAGAATTGTGTAGAACCAGGAGAATATAAAACGTTTGCAGCAAACTCAACAAATAATTCTTTTTGGTGCGGAGGTGGCGGCGGAATGATGTTCTGGTCATCTACACAGGGATATTGTGCACCGAAAAAAGCCGGCACCACGACGGGCACCACGATGGGAATGATGACAGCAGGAGATATAAAGGAAATACTCACAAAACTGGGGGCAGGATGGGGTCTTTGCAGACCAAGCGATACAAACTGTATCGAACCCGGAAAAACAGGAAGTTCTAGTGGATGGTGTGCCTGGTATGCACCAGGAAATTACATGCCATCAACCATGATGGGAACAGGCTCTGTACGAACATGCCCTTCACTCGACGAAGGGACAACCAATGTCAGTGCAAAAGTAGAACCAGTCAAACCAGAACCTGCAAAACCAACAGAGATGATCAAGATAGATCAAACAGTGAAGCCTGAAATAACAATAGATCCACAAAAAGTACCGATGCCACCAAGTCCAGAGTTGGTAACACCAGTGCCGCCTGAATTCCAGATGACACAGTCGCCATATCAGATAGGATTTGATCAGTGCCGCATGATGCGCGAACAGAATCGAAATAGTAAATACGAAATAAGTCGTTTCCAAAACACTGCCAAGAAATTGCCATCAGGAATACAGGCACCACAGGGTTTCACTGATGCTGTTGCAAAAGCAAAGGCTGGATATGAAGATATAGAAAGAACGCTCGCAGCAGTGGCTCGTGGAAAATGTTCACAGGAGGTACAGGATAGTGCACGGCAAAAAATGAATGCACTTCTGCAGGTAATGACAGCACTACGCGATCAGGGCCAGGTTCTCGAAGTATATGGACGCTGCAACGACTTCCAGAAGGGAATCAATGATCGCATCAAAACACTCAACCGTGATGCAAAACGCATCGATTTTGCTGAAGAACTCAGTGCTCTCGCTGATCTTACAAACCGCAGCAAAGATGTCTGCAAAAACGGCGATGAATTTGGCGTGCAAGACCTGGAATTCGACCGCGGTGAAATTGAACAAGCAATCAATGACAAATATGAAGAAGCACAGCAGGATGGAGAAAGCTCTTTTTTCCAGGAAGCAATCAGCGGCATCCGAAACGGAATAAAAAATGGGCGAAATAAAATTACAAAAAACGGACTGGAAAACAGCGAAAAGTGCAGCAGCCTCAATGACCTCTTCACGCAGATCGATGGATTTCTGACAGAAGCATCGTCCGCCTACGAAGAAGATGACAGAGAAGCAGCAGGATCAGCAATTTCAAAAGCAGCTTCTTTGAAAGACATTGCTCAAGGCGCAGCAAAACAGTGTGGAATCGGCATCGAATTCCATCAGGATGGTGATGCAACGAATGTATTCCAGAGCGGTGATCAAGTTGATCAAAAAGTAATCGATCGCATCAACGAAATTGTGAGTAAAAAAATCGAGATTATCTTCGATGAATTCAACAAACAGCTCACAACAAAAGTTGCACAGCTCACAGAAAAAATGCAGGAAAGAGTTCAGGCAAGTCTCGATGCACTTGCAGCCCTTCCAAAAGATAACAAAGCGACCGAAGATGTGAAAAAAGCAAAAACAGCCATCATCGATACGATCGGTATCGCTGAAATTGCAGCCCAAAAGCTTCCGTCAAGAATTGCAGGAGTATTGCATGGTGTGCTCGAAAGAGCTGCTAGTAAAAACTGGTGTGGGAAATATGCTGATTCAATTACTTCCGCCACAGCATCATTCAGGACAAGAAGTGAAAATAACGATCTAACTGCAGATGACATTGCAGCACTGGATCAGGCTGTCACAGCAGCAGAAAGACAAAATAATGCAGAATGTTATGCGCTCGGACTTTCAAAATTCAAAGACGCAGATACGTCCGCATGGTATTTCGAATATTTCCAGAAGAGTAATGCTTTCAAAGGCAGTGCTGATGGAAGTGTGGAACCAGGCCGTGAAACGCTCCGCGCAGAAGCCCTCATCGCTATCGAACGTGCAGCAGGGATTGAAGGTGTCGATGGAAAAACATGTACGCTAACAGCATCAGCACAGGGCGTTCCAGAATGGGCAAACTGCGCCGTCAACGTTGCTTACGAAAAAGGAATTCGCTTCAACGAACCATTAAATACTCGCGTAACGCGTGATGAAGTCGCACTCTGGGTCGACACACTGACCAGAGGAGAATTGCCGGTCAGCGATGATGCAGAATTCACAAGTAGATTCAGCGACATCAAATCCTGCCAGGCACAAGTGTCTGTCAGCAAGATGGTCGGAAATCAGATCATGACAGGAGCAAATGCAGACGGTACAGGAAAATGGGGCTGTAGACAGCCACTCGTACGTGCTGAACTTGCCGCCATTCTTGCAAGATTAGGAAACCTCCTCGAACTCACAAAATAAAAAATAGAGAAAATGGTACAATGACCGCATACAAACCTGCAGAGGATGTGCGGTCATTTTCATAATATGCATCCGAGGCAGAAAGAAAAGTGCTGTGCAAAGCATGTTATTTGAAGGAGGTCTATTGAAATTTTTTGTTGATGAATAAATATTGTGCTATAATAGCCCTGACAATTCTTCTTGCTTCCCAGGTACACAAAAAGGCTCTGAAAAGAGCCTTTTTGTTTTTTGTCCAGCGTGGTGGAGGTAATGGGAGTCGAACCCATACAAGAGGAGTGACAATTCTTCTTGTCCGCCCGGTACCCCCGTGCCATCCTGGACTTTGCGAACATATCAAAAGGAGATGAACAAAACGTAACATCTTTATGAATTCTTTCTGACATTTTCATGAACGCGCCAAAGCCACACTACTTATTCGCGCACTGTTTCGACGCCACCGCCGACACACACTCTCCCAGGCCTTTGAGGACGGGGAATGTGTCCTTGATGACGCTGTTGATCCGCACGACGCTCGCCGCCAGACTCACAGCCACATCGTCTGAGCCGTTGGCGTAGATTGCCTCGTACCGCGCGAGTCGCATCGCCTGATTCTGTTCAGTGAAATAGCGGCTCTGTTCTGCTTCATTCGCATTCAGAGTATCGAGAAAACTCGGAGCGCCGCTCGGACTGATCTCAGAAAGTTTTTCGACGATATCTCCGAGAGTTTGTTGCGGATTGAGCCCATTGAGCTTGATATCCAGAAATCCTCCGAGATAATTACCGCTGCGTTGTGAAGGCGAATCTTTGATATTTTTCCACTTTGCCTGAACGGTCGTATCGAGCTTGTCCCAGGCTGGCTTGATGCCTGCAGCGCTCTCGACAAAGTTATTCCATTTATTGCTGAGTTCCTCAAATGTTGGATCGCTGCACGACACGTAATCCGCAATACGGCCAGAATAGTCCGACTCTACTTTCAGAAAAATTTCATCAAAAACTTCCGAATTATAGAGTTTTCGATTGAACACTAATTCAGTTTTGAGATTATTGTAAATAACATCTCGATCGTTCACGATCACCGCGTTATCCGGATTTCCATCAGTGCGTTCGATATGATTTGACACTGCACTGCGCACATATTCCAGCTCGGTCTCGAGTTTCAAATTGGTCGCAATGAGGCTATCGAGCGAGCCAGCGCTGCAATTAAAAATTTTGGTGCGGATATCGTGACGAACACCTTCCAGATTTTTTTGAATAGCAAGAATATCGTCCCGTTGACACGCATTGCGACCAAAAATATCTTTCCAATTGGCACCCCAATCGCGGAAAGAAGTTCCATATCGAATGAAATCCCCCCATCGCGTATACCGCTGTGTCACCGGGCACGAAGTTTGACCACCAGTTCCTTGCGCAGAGCTGATCTCCACCGATTTCAGCCCCAGAAAAGCGGAAAACGTGAGAGTGATAACAAGGCCGAGAAGAGTGGATCGCAGGAAGTGTTTCATAGATTATTTTACAGGTTTACTATTCAGGGCAGGACAATAGTTTTTTCCAGTCTGGATTTCTGAAAAGGTATTTTTGAAAATCTGGAAAAAAGTGCGCATTTGTTCCAGCTCCTGTGCCACTGGTTGATAGAGTTCAGACGAAACCTGGAGTTCGACTTGATCACTCTGTTCACTGACCGAACTCGCTGTTTTTCCTTTTTCAGAAGCCACAATTTCGTTCACACAATTGAGCAGATCGACTTGCGTCATGTCGGTCGAGCCATACGAAAGGCACTGAGAAGTTGCCTGTTTTTCCAGGAGTTCGTCTTCCGTTTCATGAAGAATTTCTGCCGCAGGATCATCGGATTTTTTCTGATCTTTCTGTGCCTGCGAGAGAGGTAGATATTTTTTGGCAAAAAGATCAAATTCTCTCGTAATGTCGCGACCTTCATATGCCCCATATTTCGGAGGCGTCAAAATCGGCATCGGGACAATGAAAATATTCAAATCAAGAAGATTGCTCAAATTCACACCATCTTTGCACTTCGCAGATTCAAAAATATTTCCGGTGAGTTTGCTCGGAATGAGAGAATGGCTTACGGTTTCTTTGAAAGCCTGATTCATGGCAGAAATCGTACAGTTGATGCAGGGTTTCTGCGGATAAAAAGAGCTATAATTCCGCATTTTTTCAGAAATGAGGAAGCAAAAAGATGCAAAAGCTTTGTTATTTGCATTGGTACTGAATTCTTTGTGATACACCACGGTACTGTCACTGAAATCCCCACACAGGGAAGGATCCATCGGAAAGTCGCTCGTCGCTGGAGAAACAGGCGTCGTCTCGAGCTCTGGAGGATTGATAAAAGGGTCGTTGTCTGGAGCACTGTCAGCCGGAACATCCTGCCCAGGAGCTCCATCAGATGCATCACCATTTGAGAAAGTGCCGTTCATTCCAGAGCTATTCGAATCAGAGCCACTCGAACCAGAGCTACTCAACGAGTTAGTACCACTCGGTTTATTTCCAGGCTTTTCGCCATTTCCCGGTTGATTGTGATAATTCGTGATCGCGGTATCAACAGCATTTGGGACAACGCACTGTGTCTGCTGGGTAAAAGGATTCACGGTCAGACTTGCAGGAGAAGAAGCACTCGCAATGACATTAAATCCAGAATCAAAAATCGAATTCGCAGCCAAGAGGCGACTGTGGCCATTCTCAGGAAAAGAAGTTTGTTGAGATTGCGAAATCTTCGGTGGAGAGTTTTTGGAAGGTTTGGTTTTCCCAGGAGGAAGCGTCTTATTCACGGCATTCGGCGTCTTGTCGACAAAAAGATAATATTCGATGATATCCAGATCTGACAGGAGATCGAATCCAGAATCGGACAAATCGCCATTAGCAAAAATTTCGGTCGGCACTGTTTGCGAATCAAATTCACTTTTCAGATTCGCGATCGCAAGTTTTTCGCTGAAAGTTTTCTGGATATTGTACGCCATGGTAAAGGCCTGATCCTGTGAAAAAGTTTTTGAATATTTTTTGGATTGCAGCAGGGGAGTCACGGAACCGTTGAGAACATTCTCCATATCATGCAGTGAAAGCCCGTATGCTTGAGCCATTTCGTGCGTCACGGCTACATCGGGAGCATACACCTTGGACTGATACATTTTCAGATACAGATCCTGGCCAAAGTTCTCCTCTTTCGAGAAAATTTTCTGCCAACTGAGGTCATACTGATCCGGATCTTTCCCGATCATTTTCGAAAAGAGATTGTACGAATACGACACAGCGCCGACACTCTGAGGAAGAATGAAGAGCAGGAGGAGCGCAAAGCCGAGAATGCGTCGTTTTACTGACATTCTGTGGTAGAGGCGTTAATAAATTTATGAGGGAAGCTGTCGATCTGTTTGCGCATATCGACGAGTCGGTCGCGATACTGGATCAGAGAAACTTTCATATCTTCAAATTGCATGTGAAGAGGAAAGGCTGATTGGAGCTCCTGGTAGGCCGTGAGAGATGCATCAAAAGCTTTTTTCGCATCCAGAATTTCGCGAGCAACAAGGCTCTGCTTGAGAGAATTATCCGCAACAACATCAGTCTGTATGCCGGTAGAGATATCGAGGGTGTCTCTGCGGAGAGAAAGAGCAGTCGCATAATCGTCGTAGAGCTCATCTGCACGGAGAGCGAGACAGAAAGTGCTCAGATTCATATCATTTTTTTTCGCCGCACAAAAAGCCTGAGCGCCTTTCGCAACAACCTCTGCTGGCACAGAGATCCGACCGAGGACTTTTTTTTGCAGATCAGGATTTGAGAGGTCTTTATTCGTAGAAAGAAGCTGGACAAGTTGCTTGATAGAATCATTGAAAATGTGATTCATCTGCTGGTGATATATCGCCGAAACGTCAATCAGTTTCTTGTCAGTATGATTGAACACAGCAGGATCAAAAGGTTTTTCATCTTCAGCGGAAGAAAAAGGAACGAAGAAAATGACATTCAAAATCAAGCCCACAAAAAGCCCAAGAAAAACCCAGCGGGACGATATGCCCGAAGGACTGCGCAACCTATTTTTTCCTGAAGAGTGAGACATATTTTTTTAGAGACACTGACTGATAAAGAAAGGAAGCTTGTGTTCCAGAACCGCAAAGTATCCACGAAGTTCGCCAATATTCGTATTCATTCCACGCAATTTAGAATTGATCGCCTGAAGTTTTTCCAGAAGTGCTGTCGTGCGTTTTGCAGCGGTCGTACCGCGGACGTGATTCCGCAGATACTGCTCAGCAATCGTCAAATTCTGCTTCACGTGAGTCTCGCAAACCTGAAGTTCTGCAAGTCGATCAATCTGGGTCGAAGCCGCTGGACTATATTTAATGACTTCATAGAATTTTTTATAAACGACAGCTCGATAATTTTGATAGCGCTGCAAAGCATCATCGGTCAGCGCACTATTCGCCAGAGTTGTTTTGAAGTGTTGCTGAATGAAAGCCAGAAAATTCTTTTGTTCCGTCGCAAGGAAAGGCGTCATAGTCTCAATACATGCGAGATTTTCGGCAGAAGGAGCATTCGCTGGAGCAGCAGGAGCCGGAGGATTCGCGGCAGGTTCTTGGGCAAAAAGCGTCGCAGAGAATTGGAAAATACCAAAGCTCAAGATTGTTCCGAGAAAGAACGAAAGAATTTTCTGAAATCGAAATGGTGAGGAGTGAGTCATGAGGAATTAAGGAATGAGGTACTCGTTACTTTTCTGATAAATCACAGAGACATTGGTGTTAGAAAAGACAGCAAAGAGGATATCACCAGCAATCATACTGCTCATCTCCTGGAGAGACGAAACACATGGGCAGCTCGTGCAGGCTGGCAAAATTCCATAGATGCCTCCAGGGAAAGAAAACTTCGAAAGATGTGAAAGATTAGGCGTTTTCGTCGCACCACCTGCGGGTGTACTCGTGGCATTCGTGCCAGAAGCATCGCCAATTCCAGGAACATTGCTACCGTTCACATTCCCTCCACCAATATTTCCAAACCCCGGAGAAGTTGCACCCGTCGACGCTTCAAAACAATTATACGCATGAAGCACGCGACTCGCCATTACTGCAAATTCTCCACGCGTCACAATATGATTCGGGAGACCTGCTTCCTGCGGAGTGAGCAGAAAAGAATTCGGCGTTCCGGATTGCTTCAGATACGGCGTCAGATTTTGGGAAAGGTCGATATACGGGGCGTACCATGGGCCAATAGACGGATCGAGAGGTTTGATATCGAGCACCAGGACTTTCAACATGCGCAGTGCTTCCAGGAAAATTTTCGCCGCCTCAGCGCGCGTAATGTTTGCGAGAGGTTTGAATAAAGTTTTGCCATCAGGACCACGAGAGCCGATATATCCCGTCACCAGCTGTCGCAAGAAAGATTCTTTGATGAAAGGATAGAACCACAAAAGTGGCTGAGAGAAAGGAACATCACCAAAAACTGAAGGGTCTGTATACGCCTCTGGCTGTCTCGGATCAATACACAGAGTTTTGAGCATAATCTTCGTGTACTCAGCACGAGACAGAACCTGGTCAGGTTTGAAGAGGGTTTGATTGCCGTATTTATAACCCTCGATGATGCCTTTCTTCTGGAGATCTTGGACAGCAGCATAATACGGCGAAGAAGTTTTGACATCAGAAAACGGAGCCGAAGCCGTCGGAATATTCACAGTTTCTACAGGAGGAGCGATAGAAAAAGGCTTTTGTTGGTCAAATTTCACACTTTCCAGGAACGTCACAGATTTCTTGCTCGTCACGACGAGCACTTCTGTAACAACCGTTTTCTCAAAAAGAATTTCAAAAATAGAAGGATTTCCAAAAGAAATTCCATCATCTGAAGAAGTTTCATGGACTCGCACACTCAGTCGTGGATCCAGAATAAATATTCTCCCCAAAGGATCAATGATTACGCCTCGTGAAGCGGTATTGCTGTCCACGAGTTCTACTCCGCCAGCATAGATCGAATCATTCGCGGCAACAGGCTTGAGCGAGAACGCATCAATCGGTCGCGAATCTTTCACGCGCACAAACGCGCCAGAAGTACTCGCCAGCAAATCATGAACAATCGCCACCGGTGCAATCGTATCCGGCACAACAAAGAGCGAGAGGAGAATATTTTTCTGAGCATCTTTCACCTGAATCATAGTTGGTTTTTCGAGAGTCGCAGGTTCTACGGTCACCAGATATCCGTCCATCAACTGTGAAATCGCGCCAGTCTCCAGGGAAATTTCGGCCACCACTTCGCCGAGACTATTTTTCAAAACTGTTTTCTTCTCAACATCGAGATTATTCACCGTAAATCTTCCAGTGCCATCGGTCGAGAAAGAACCCAGTATACTGCTCTGTTCGCCGCGCTTACGAATCAGAGAAAACGGCATGCTCGGTTCGAGAGGATTGGTGAAGCCCGACGCAGTGCCTGTTTTGGAATCCACACTCTCGATTACAATATCTGGCTTATAAACTTCCAAATTGGCCTCTTCTCCACTCGTATTGCCAGAAGCATCCACCGCCCAGATTTTGATTTTCTTCGTCAGAGTTTCGGTGAAAGGACCGATCGTCACACCTGTTGCTGAGCCATTGGCGTTGTGGTCATTGGTGAGATCCTTGTCGCCATTATCATCTTTGGAGAGATCCAGATCAGCAAAAAATGTAACATTCGATTCCGAACTATTTGGCTGAATCGTCAGCGGTTTCAAAATAGCAGTACGGTAAGTCGTGACGCCAGTGCCGAGCGACAAAACTGGTTCACTTGTATCGCCACAAATTTGCGGCCCGAGATGAAGCATGTCAGACACCGTTCCAAAATGACCCTCTCGATCAAAAGCTCGCATCTGGAGATAATAATTTCCATTTACGAGATCAAACTGCGTCGAATTTCCGGTGCTCCCGAAAGGAATAATTTCTGTATCGCTCGCTTCTTTGAGGCTTTCAGGAGCGTCTTCAAACACCAAACGCTTCCGCGTAACTCCAGTCGCAGAGCGCATCAGGATGTCATATCCAGCAAGAGTTGGAATATTCTCACCAGTTGGAAGCGATGGGAGATCCCACGAAATTCCCGCCCTTCCATTTTCGGAGTAAAGTGCCTGAAGATGATTGAGAGAAGGAAGTTTCGGCATGAGCTCATCCACCGAAGCGACACGAGTTTTTTCATCAAAAGGTGTTTCTTCAGGATCTTTCAGGAGATTGCGTTTCACAAAAACATCTCCACCAAAAACGACAATCGCATCACTGTCAGAATCGTTGTCGAAATCGCTATATTCGATAAGCGTTCCGCGAGGAATATCACGAGTATAATTCATCAGAAGTTCAGGTTTTTCAGTCACTGGATTCTGAATGAAGATTCCAATCGGTTTGGCAGAAGCGCTATATTCTTGCTGAAGTCCATCGAAGAGCGCAGCAAAAGGCTGAGGATCATCGTCCTCACTGCTCGACGATGCACCGCTCTCCGCAGCAGCAGTAGCAGCAGAAGCCGTCGCTGCACCAAAATGGGAATTCTCGAAGTGATTCGCCGCCAGGAAACGTCGCAGTGGCAAAGCGCCAAAGAGTGACTGGGAGGAAGGAATCTGATCACCCGCCAAGAAATGCGAATTACGTGACGCCACATACTGTCGTAAATTTTTCGAAAGATCGCCAATGTATGAATGTTCGCTCGTTGGATAGGACTGATCACCGCGGTCAAAACTTGCTGCATCCACCAATCCACCATCCGCAACGAGCCGAATCTCTGCCGGAACGCTGGCTGCACCCGATAAACCTGGAAGTTGCTTCACAGATTTTTCTGTTGATTTTGTCGTATGATTCGCCGCATTTGTGAGATTCGTCGTGATCGAATTTGCCAAGTTCGCAAAGCTTTTCACGAGGTCGTAAATGATCTGCGTCTGAATTTGGAAATTGGCACGACCCTCGAGTTTGATCTGTTCAATGAACTGATACTGAACGGCCGGAGGATTGATCTGAAGGCTCGGCATGATATCCAGAGGAAGCACCGGAGTCAGCGATCGTTCGGTGAGAATTTCCACTTTTGTTTTCAGAGCAGACTCAGGAGTCGAGATCACGCCAGTTTTGATGAGACACACAACTTTCAGAATATGCTTCAGGAGATCGATACCTTCTTTGAAAAGTGGGAAAGCGCCCAAATCCGGAATCTTGGGAGCCGGAGGGAGATCAGGAAGTTTGAACACCGGAAGTTTTGGGAGATCAGGAAATACCGGAAGTTGCGGAGGTTTCGGAAGCAGGGGAAGAGCCGAATCAAAATTCAGGACAAATTTCAGATCAGGAAAGTTGAGAGTAAAGATATCCGGAAATCGAATACGTGGAAGTGTCGGGATGAGTAGCGGCGCCGGCGTGAAGACGATATCAGGCCAAATCACCGTCACTCCCGCCTGAATTTTCGAGAAATCCATGACGATATCAGGCCATTTCGGAAACTCAATAATCGGCGGACTCGGGATCTGGACGAAAATCTGAATGAGCATCTGCATCAAAGAAAATTTATCCGTCTGACACTTGTCACACGCTGTCTCATAATCCAGAGTGAGATCGATGAAAGCCTGCCAGTTATTCAGAATATTTTTCACTTTCTTGATCGCATCCATCCATTGTTCAATACGCTTTTGCTGGCGCTGAATATAGCCACCCGTGAAAGTCGTAATGGTGTCCAGATAGCCAATAATCTGTCGCAAATATTTCGTCTCGATCGTGCGGAATTCCAGAATCTTTTTCGGAAATTGAGCATATTCGTCGAGCGTTTTAATATTCTCTTCGATACGCTGCAGCATAAGTCCGCTATTCACCGAAATTTTGCTGCACAGTTGTGCCTCAGTGACACTCAATTTCGGATCTTTGAAACATTCCGCTAAATTCCAGAATTTTTTGATGCGATCGAGTTCCGTCTGAAAATCCACTTTCCACTGTTCGAGATCATTTTTCATGCGCAAAATTTGCGAAGGAGAGATCGCCGGCAATTTCACATTCACTTCCCTCGGTTCGATCTTGATGAGCGGAATACTGTTGAGATACGTCAAAAACTGCGTGAATCCATTCATTTTTCCTTTCGGGATTTTCGGCAACACGCTACCAGTAATCGACGAGATCGAAGGATAGATGAGATACAAATCTGGCAAATCAGCGAGCTTATCGAGTGCTTCCTCGATCTGACGATCAAGCCAGTCCGTGATGAAAGAAGGAAACCCGGGTACCCGAATATTCGTGGAACCTTTCACGCTTGCCTGATATTTTCCGAGTCCAGTATCGGCGCCAAAAGATCCAGTTGGCTGTGAAAAATCCGACGGTCCATTGCCATGGGCGATGACACTGTCATATCCGGATCCAAAAGAACTAAAAGATCGCGCAGCATCGAAAGCTGAACCAATACCGCCAGCAATTTCTTGGCACATGCCACCGGTCAGGAGATTCATTGGAACAGGAAAAGCGTAGCATTGCGCACCGAGATACGGTCCGACACAGACAGAAACAGCAAGTCCGAGTGTCAGGGTTGGAGAAATATAGAGGCGACCGCCCAGCGTGCTCTGGAAAGGACATCCTGGCCAGAGAGTCCAGACAGGACACGTGCCACCCCAACCAAACACAGGAAGTCCGCCATCAAATCCGACAGGAACCCCAAGCCCACTATTAATTTCCCCCGGAGCAAAAAACGCAAAATTCACCGGCAGCGGAACACATCCTCCAGCACAACGCAGTTTCGAAACAATGTCTTCTACGCTGGAAGTCACAGAACCCATAAGTGCAAGAGGACTTTGAGGGGTACTCTGTGGCGTGTTAATTGCAGACCCACTCGTGCTCTTTTCTGGATTCCCGATCAACGGAGCCTGGATCGTATCGAAATTATCCGGAACACCATCACCATCACCATCTTTCTGTGTCAGGAGAGAGAGTTGCTGCAGAAGCTCTGCTTGTGTTGTGGAAGCATCAGCATTCTTTGCCGGAGTCGGATAGGCCTCTTTCACAGCATCTTTCAATTTCTGCGCCTTTGGATCGAACTCAACTTTTTCAGATTTTTTCTCAATTTTTTGGTATGATTTTCCATTGCTGGTAGAAAAATAATTGAGCGTATTGCCGCTAGTCGAGCCGGCCACGACGAGCACATCCGGATACGAATCTTTCTTCAGATCCGGAAAAGAATCAGAAATATTGAGCACTAATGTTCCAGATGCTCCCGGGAAAGTTCCCAGCAACACGCCATTTTTTGCAAAACTATCATTCTGATTCCAGAAAATGCGCACCGCACCAGATTCATCCGCAGCGAGCAAATCAGGCGTAGAATCGAGATTCATATCTGCCACTTTCATCTGGAGTATTTTTTTCGAAATCCCAAGATCAATATTTTCTCGAACAAAAGTGCCGCCAGTGTTGCGATGCAGATCGGTACACGACTCTTTGAGAGTGCACGCTTCTTTGTTTGCCACGATGAGATCATCCAAAGAATCGCCATCAATATCCGTCACGACGGCATCAAAAATACCATTTTTCACGAGCAGAATCCGTCCACGATCACGATATGGAGACTCGCCATAGGACCGCTCCAGGAGTCGAATTTCACCATTTTCATAGCCAATCAATAAATCTTTCTGTTTGGAACTTGAAAACCGAATCGGCGCCACGAACCGAATCGGTGTCGTCCCAGAAAAAACCTGCGAACCAATATCTTTTGTGAAACCTGTCTGCGATGCCGCGGTGGTGTTCGAGAGACGCACCGTCGGATCTCCCACAGTCACAGACGATTCAGAAGCCGCGAAGAGAAAAGCATTTCCAACCGTATTGCCAGCAGCCAGCAGAAGCATCTGTTTTTGACTATCCATAAAACCAACACCCTCAGAAATCCCAAGTGTGAGAGGTTTTTGAGAAGCTTCGAGCGCGCGACCTTTCTCCACAAAAGAAAGTCCTTGACCAGAAAAAGTTGAAGCGCCAGCAAAGAAAGGCGCCACAGAAAATGGAATGAGGGCATCTGCATGTGTCAGAACCGAAACTCCAGCATTGGTAGAAATCTGAGAAACATTGGTCGCGCTCTGAACCGCAGGAAGTGAAGGAAGAGAATATTCAATAACTCCAATCTCAACGCCCGCAAAAAAGACGTGCACTGTGACAAAATCACCAGGGAGAATCTGGAAAGAAACGTTCGAATCGAGAGCTCGCACACCACCAAAAGCATTGATTTTGACGATATCTTGGGAATGCGAAGTGAAGAAAGAATTTCCCGCATCATCCGTCCGCACCGCAAACGTCGTGTCACTCGTCGTCACACGACTCGTCACCGTCGCTCCACGCACAAACATTTCACCCAGAGAAATTTTCGAAGGAATATTGAGAAGATCCACATGAAGCGGCTCCAAATCTTGGGAAGGAATAAGAGAAAATTGCACTTCATCCGTCGGCGTTGTCAGTCCTCCATTCGGCGACACGAGCAAGACCGGCTGCTCAGATTTTTCAGAAAAGAGAGACGCTGCGACCGTCTGTGTACGGCCAGAATAGAGCAAGTCTCCAGCAAAAGAATTCGGTCGAGTGATATTTCCGAAATCACTGCCCATCAAATCCGCAAAGAGTGCATTCGGAGAAAATTTTGAACTACTAATCACCGTCGGCGTATCGACTGTCACCATGCCACTCTCCATGCCAGCGCTCGAAACGATCACGTTCACACGGCCACCCTGTGCCGTCGGGAAAAGCGTAGCGTGAGCGATGCCCTGGACCGCAGCATTCGTGACCGTTTTTTGTGTGTTAGAAAAAGTCGCCGCCGCAGCCGTCATCTCCGTCACGCGGAAATTCACCGGCACCGCATTCTGGACAGGATTGTCAAAAGTATCGACGAGCTGCACTTGAATATCCGGAAAGTTCGCAGCAATCGAAAAGCGTTTTGGACTCAGCGGCAAAACCAAAATCGGGAGCGCTGCCGGGCCAACTCCCGCACTCGTGGAGAGTTGTGGAGCCAATACCGAAACCGTCGCAGACCCAGATTTCTTACCACTCTGCAGGATGAAATTGGCCGTGCCTTTGGTGAATTTTATCGGCGCTCCAGAAATAGCCGAGAGTACAGCAGCATCAGAACTCGAGAAAGAAACGGCACCATCATACGAAAGAATTTTCCCATCCGCGTCTTTCACAGATGCTGTCAGCGTCGTCGTCCCACCACCAGCCGGCAGTGAATAATCATTGGCAGAAAGACTAATGGAGGCATTTTTGAAATTCGTTGCAGTACCGCTCGTCGCACTTCCATCGGTTCCAGAACTCGCACTCGTCACCGCTCCGGTTGCAGACGGAAGAGCATCTGAGGGGTCATCAAAAGAAAGTTCACTCCCCACACCTTTGTCGAAATACGACATGATATCTTTGCGCCATTGATTCAAACCTTCAAACCACGGGAAAGATCCAGGGAATTCAAAAATCGAGAGCGGTTCATTGTAAAAAGTCTCTTCGCCTTTTTTGGCATCGCTACTATCGCTACTCACCGGTGGCGTCCCCGCAAGCCCCGCAGGCGCCGTGCCGGGACTCGTGACCGTTTCGCCATTCGAGAGCTTCTGAAATATCGGATCCGCATCTTCCAAAACCGCCGCAGGTGCATTCCCCGAGAAATTCAACGCCACATGATTCGCATCTCCATTGCCGACAAAATACCACGCCTCAAAAGATCGATCCTGCCGCGACAAAATCTCTGCATGCTTTTCATTGAGCGACAAATTTTTCCAAGTAAAAATCTGTTCCAGTCTTGCCATATCGAGGCCAGTTCGCAGTGAATTTTTCGAAAGTCCGAGAGTATTTTCCGCGTCGTCCAATTTTTTCAGAAATTCATCCAGCGTTGTCGCTACAAAAGCATTCGGATAGAGAAATTTCTTCACGTTGCCGTCACCACTCTCCAGACTCGGGCTCCGATACGTCACAAATCGCGGCTTATCAATCGGGAGAACATCAGAGAGCATCGACTGAAATTGCGACTGAAGTGTCGTAGCTGTCGGTTCTTTGTGAGGAATCATACTCGAGATCTGTTTTGCAATTTTCGGCTTCAATTCAAACCAGAAATCACTCGACTCTTTCGCAAACGTTTGCATTTCAGAAGCCGTTGGCGCATGGAAAACAGAGATTCCATCATCCGGAACCCCGAGCGCTTTCAACGTCAAAAGTCGTTCACCATCACTCTGCTTCTTGCGTGGTGTCGCAAAAAATTGCGGCTGCGTAGAGTGCCGGAAAAGCTGCACAAAGGCATTCCAGTCTTTTTGTATACCTGCGTTGCCTGCCGCATTTTTCTCACCAGGTTCATCGACACCATAGTCTCCACCAATAAATTCTCCCGAATACGTCTTGCCATCATCCCCCGTACACGGCACGCCCAGGGAAGTCGGCGCCAGAGGAATCACAGTCGTTTCCGAAGTATTTTTCTTGTAAATCTCAGCGATCGGCGCTTCTTTCGGACAAAAATCAATTTTCTTATTAGCATTCAAATCGATCCAAGCCATCTGATCCTGCACGCCATTGCCATTCGTATCGACAAAATTTCCATTATCATCTTTGCTATTCATCTCCGGGAGCAAATTCAGGAAATCCAAAACCGAAAACTGAACCACTTTATTTGCATCGAAAATATTCCGCATCCAAAGAAGAAAAGTTTCATTCGCTTTCGGTATCGGAAGTGTTCCGGGAACCTGCTGACCAAGAGGTGCTTTCCCAGAGCCATCCTTGTCTTCTCTGAGAAATTTCTGAACCGAATCATAATACGACAAGAAATCTTTCGGATCTTTCGTCACATCGGCACGGAGCGGTGATTCATACGGGTGAAAGTCGAAACACGCATTTTGCTCAGCGATGTGACTTCCGAGCTCACTGGCCACCATCATCGTTCCAGAAAAATCATTCACCGGTCGCGATGCCGCAAACGGATAACATTTCTCTGGATGCTGAAAATTGCTGCCCGTACATCCGCCATACCACGCCGGATCATTCGCATTCAGAAAAGGAAATTTCCCCGTCAATTCTTTCCCACCAGAAACATATTTCACTTTCGCAAAATCGTTCACTTCAAAACCATTATCAATCACATTCATCCCCGGATGATGCGGTGCCAGCGCAAAATCGACAGGAAACGATGGGGAAATTTTCTTGTCATCAAGAGTTAAAATAATGTCACCTTTTTTGAAAGAAGGTTTTCCTGCTCCGAGATTCCCCGGAAAAACATCAGTGACGACAGCGCCAAAGTCGTATTTTCCATCAGTCAATTCTTTCGCTTCCGCCTTCGTCAGCGTGCGCACCGAAACTCCAAAACTCGGCACCACATGAGTATTCAGTTTTTTCTCCATCACGATCGGAGAGAAATTCATAGTTCTCGGATTCAGCGCTCGCACCGACTCCACGCGCTGCGTCGATCCCGCCGTGAGAAGACATTGCTGACTACTCAACAGATCAGAAACCGCAACCCCATGCACAAATTGCTGCGGTGCAGCATTTGTCCCCGGCTGCCGCAGAAGCGACTGATTCGAAAAAACCACGAAATCTTGAGTCAATTTTGAATCTGCATTATAGAGCCCCACATTCTTCTCAAAAGCTTTCCCGCGAACTTCCAGACTCTCCGGGAAATCCACGCGCTTCTCAATTTTCCCAATCTGCGCGTCAATCGCATTCTCCAAAACCGTATTCGTTTGCAGCAAAAACTGCTGAGAAAAAAGATCTTCTTGAGTGATAAGTGTCACAGTACTGTCGACATGCTGAGTATCCCAACGACCCGTATTCGACACAAAATCATTGATTTTGCTGAGATAATTTCCGAACACTTCGATGTACGGTACATGAAATTTCTGGATCATCGGCGCAGTGAGAATATCTTTCATTCCTTCCGTTGGAGCACCGCCATTTTTCAGAGAATCGACCAAAGCTTTTTGACCCGCGAGAGCTTCCGGTGGCAAGAACTTATTCGCTTCCGCCAGAGCTTTTTTGCTATCAGTCGTATCGAAGCCTTTCAGCATCTTATCAATCATTTTCAGTTCTTCTCCAAACTGCTCAGAAAATTTGCCCTGCAATTCCGCCAGCCACTTCGCGGTATATCGGTTGTATGCCAAATCCTCCATATTTTTCAGAAAATTCTGATACAACGGATATTTGGAAGGATTTAGATTTTTCTGCTCCGACACCAGATCACTCATCAGAATCCGTCGATCAAACTTCGAAAACGCCGCATCCCCCGTGTGATACAAATGATTTTTATCAAAATACGTTGCGAGCTGCTCGAGTCCAGCAGCCCCAACAGACGACGCCCGAATAATCCCATGCCACACGTCCGGCCGCGGATTCGTGACCACAGGCTGAAAATCAAAAGACTTTGCAATTTGGTTCCACACATAACTCTTGTCCGAAAAATCTGTATAGGGATAGAGACTCACAAAACGATTCCCATTCTTATTCACCACCGGCAAAGCGATATCGCCCACCAGCACCACGCCTCGCAGCTGGGTACGCACATCACTGTCCGGATCGCCCTCGAAATACAGTCGCTCCAAAATCTGCTGCAATTTCCAGGCCGTATTCTCGTCACCAGCGATCGGCAGAATCAAAGTTTTCGTCTCCGGCAAACTCTTTCGCACATCTTCAGCGTAACGCTCGATGCGATCGTCGAAAGTTTCGTCGCTCAGTCCGTCATATTTTTCCTGCAAGCCGACATACTCATTTTTGTCTTCATATAGCGATTTATCCACCACAATCGCCACCAAATCCCGACTCGGTTCACTCGAATTCTCCGTCACATTCGTGAGCGAAAAAGCTTCCACCGTCGGAGCAAGCTCCATGGAGACGATACAAAGGCTCAAAAACAAGACCAAAAACGAGCGAGAGAGGCGAGACATGATTACGAAAATTATATAAAAAATGGCTGCTTTTCGAAAGCAGCCACAAAGCAAAAATGCGATTTGAACTTGCCGTAGGCAAGTTTGTTTTTTAGTAATAAAATTGAGGTCTTCGTATCGCAACTATTTCAACTGCTTTTTCAGATTTTTTATTGATTTTCAATGAGGGTTGAGGTAACCTGAAAGCAGAAGACTTTCGGCCGTAGTTTATACACTACACCTAGCGGAGAGTCTTTTTTATTCTGCCGGAAAGACTGAAATGAAAAACTTCTGACAGCTCTTTTTATCTTCTTTAATCTGCACAAAAAAGAGGTCTTTTTCTTGAGTCATACCTGCGAAACGATGGAGAATTTCATTCTTTTTGTTCGGATTTTCTTTTGATCTGGGTTCAAATGGGCTCTTCCGTGTGGGCTCAATCGCTGCCGGAAAATATTTCAGACGTCGCACTCGATCTTTCCAACTTTGCTTATCAAAAAGATGTTCCCAGAAAAGATCGATAAAGATTTTATCTTTCTTGAAATATGAAGATCGAACATATGCTCTTCTCTTACTTCGACGTTTTATTTCCTGGCAGATTTCAAAAGCCTTTTTACGAACTTCTTTAAATTCAGTCCCTGCTATTTTCTTGGATTTTGCCTGATAGATCTTCATCTTTCCTTTCTACCAGGAAAACATGAACAAAACATAACATCTTTCTGAAAAATTTATAAACCGGCTCCTCGGTATACACTGAGGATGTTTTCACCTCAACCGCTTTTTCAGATTTCCGTGAAGATAATTTCCCTTTGAAATCACGCTGCGACCCAGCTCTTTTTCCGTTTCTTTTCGCGCATTCCCGGCAATATTTCCGCCACGCTTGGCAACTTTCTTGTGCTCAGGCATCGCTTTTGGTTTTTCCTGTTGAGAAATTTCAGTTGTTACCTTTTTGCCAAGCATCGTAAAAATCAATTCCAGGTCGGTCATATTGTCGCGCAAATTCGCTTTTGTTTTGTCGGGAATGTTTTTGTATTTCTTGTATTCGCCCGGTGTCATCCCAAAAGTAGCCTTGGAAATTTCCGCCGTGAGAATCGAATATTCCATGTCAGTTTTCACGCCGCGTTTATCCCACTCATCGGTCAGCTCCTCCCGAATCGCGATGCCACGCATGCGTTTTTCAATCCACGCATCTGAATAACCCTTCGCCTTGTAAAGGGCCCGAGTACGCTTCGTCGCCAATTCAGGATCTTCGATTTCCTGGATGCGCTCATAACCCACTTTTGCCAAACATCGCTTGAAGGGTTCGGCCTTCGGAGATGGAATTGATTGGATGATGCGGAAGATACCTTCGGTATTGGCGCAGTTGAGTTTTTGCACTCCTCCTGGGGTCTCAACAGAAAGGGGGGTGGCAATTTGCCACCACCCTTTTGATAATTCCGCATCACGACGACGCATATCTTTCAAGTAGCCTGCTGGATCGCTAGAGTCTGTCAAAACAGAAATCACATCAGAAATGACAAACCACCACTCATTATTGTGAATAATTTTCCTGACTTCTTTGCCTTTGAAGAGAGCGATTTTTATATCCATAAATTCGATACGAATGATTGATAAATTCTGCCCAATGATAGGTGAGAATATACTCACTGTCAAGAAAAAATCACCCGAGCTTGTACAAGCCAAAACCAGATATTTTCCCGTCCCATGTTAAAATACACTCCATTCAGAGCATCCAGAAGCCAATTCAGAAAAAGAGTATTGCGCCATTTTGTTAGAAATTTTTTATAGTCAAAAAACTTTACTCAAAAGACGTAATCCTCTATACTAGAGCCATCACCACGGAAAAGACCCTTATACGGTTCCGTCCGTATCGGGGGCTTTTTCTTTCGCCTCCAGAATCGATTTCTGATCATCGAGATAAGAAATTTTCGCTCCCGTACGCTTCAAAAGAATTGAACACTTTTTCGCAATGGCTGGAGACAAAACAGCATTCAATTTTCTCTTTTCAAGCAAAAAAGAAACAAGACTCGCATAATCACCATCACTTGATACCAAAATTGCCATATCAAAGTTATTTTCATAAGCATCTTGCATCACTCGCACGACAATATCTGCATCACAATTTCCCTTCACTCGACCATTTCCATCATACGTCACTTCCTTGAATATCAAAGTAAAGCCCTGCTCCTGCAAACGGGTATAAAGATTTTTGTATTTTGGTATCAATCCTAAAAATAAATACGCCTGCTCGACCCGATATTTTTCCCTGAGCCATACACGAAACCTGCCATAATCGAAATTCCAGCCAAACTGCTCCACGCCTTTGTGCAAGTTCGCTCCGTCGATATACGCATAATTTTTTCCAAGGTTCTTCATTGAAAGCAAGGTACTTACACGTGATAAAATTGTCAATTTCCTGCTATTTTCTTGGATTTTAACTGGTAGATCTTTACCTTGCATGTCTACCAGGAAAACATGAACAAAACAGAACATCTTTCTGAAAAATTCCTAAACCGGCCGGGCAAAAAAGTGGCTGCTTTTTGAAAGCAGCCACAGGGCAAAAGTACAGTTTGAACTTGCCATAGGCAAGTTTATTTTTGAACGAGGGGTTATTGACGGATATATTGGTAATAATAGATCTTATTTGCAGAAGTGGTTACAGCAGGCGCAGCGGTACAGTCAGTGGTAGCAGATGCAAGTGCATCAGAATTTGCTTTCTCAGCGGATTCCAGTTTTGCTCCAACAATAAGACATTTGTTAGTAGCATTTACAAAGAAAATATAGTCAGCCGAAGTCCCCGGATCTTTCGGCGTCTGATTATTTGTAAAATATTTTCCTAAATCACTCAAGGTTGTCGGATACGCCCCCGTCGAACTCTCCAAATTAAACGACTGCACCGCCTGTGCAATAGAGTTCACATCACTGATCCTCCTCGCATCCCTCGCCTTCTTCGGCCCACTCAATACCGTTGGCAAAAACGCCACCGACAAAATTCCCATAATCACAATGACGATCAGGAGCTCAATCAGGGTGAAACCCAAGCGACTTTTTTTCATAAAACAGGTGAGTGAAGAAATGATTGTCTCTATTGTAAAAAAAATCCACGAAAAAGCAAGGAAGATGTTTAGGATTGGTGCGGAATTTTTTGACTTCTTGCACAATTTTTGATAATATAACTGTGGCGTTTGGAGGGTTCGCCCTCTCACGGCTCTCAAGCTGTAGCCAATCGCCAACAAAGAACCCGCTCTCGGAGCGGATTTTTTGTTTTAGTCTTCTTCCGGTGCGCCATCATGCAGAATCCTATTGAGAGTCTCTCTGTTCATTCGCCAAAATGGAATTATACTCCAGAAAAATTTCTGTCCATTTTCTATCTGCTTCACTATAACTCTCACTCTATTTCTTTTTATAACGGCAATAAATTCATAATACTTCACCGGTTTCAATATCGTATCTGTGCGACCATGCACACGCACGCGCTCAAATTTTTGAGTTTCAAGTATTCCCTGTAAAGTATGGGATAATCTCAATATTTCCGGCACAAGGTAGAGAAGTTTGAATCTCATGTACTGATCCTGTTCCAAGCGAGCTTTTTCTCGTCTCTTGAACTTCAAATGCTCAAGCCCATGAGATCCAAAAGATATTTTTTCCCGAAAATATGGGCAATAGATCTCGTGAAGAGATTTATAAAATAGTTCACCTTTTTCTTTGACTTCCCGAAATTGCTCATCAGTAAATTGCAACATGAGCTAAATCTATCAGCCCGTCATGAACAAAATATAAATTTTTTCTTACAAATTCATAAACTGGATACTTGCAGGCCAAGACCGATTCTCATCCCGGGACGGGAATCAACTCACAAAAACCGCATCACTTCCTCTTTCAGAATCCTTCGCACTTTTCGAAATTCCTCTGGAGGGAGAAGTGTATTCAAATCCTGATCAATAATCGTTTGCGTCACATTTTTTGCTATGAATTTTTTCAATGCCGTCAGAAAAGCCTGTACAGATTTCCCCGTTCTTTCCTCGATAATTTCAGGTTTGTAGGAAAAACCTTTCAGGAAAAAAGTGTGAATATCAAAAAGATCACGGCCGGCGATAGAGCCATATTTTTCATAACGATCCAGGAGTGCCACAAGTTTATTGGCAAACATCGTCGGGATGGTGTGACAGTACAAAATCCGGTCAATATCGACGAAGCGCACCGCCTCATATTCGTTATTCTGTGCAGGCGGAAAAGTAACATCAATTTGAATCGTATTGCGTTGGCCATCCTGGTTCGGATATTTGAGAAAATACTGTGGAACACTCCGGCTTTTTTGATCAATTTTCAGACCCAAATCAACAAAAATATGTTCGAGATGGCGGCGAGTCTCCTGAACCTTCGAAGAATCGAGAAGATCAAAATCCAGATCAATCGAAAAGCGCTCCAGCAGGCCACGCATCGCCGCACACGTGCCGCCCTTGAACCGCAGGACAGAAACCAGAAACGTATCGTCGGCGATAGAGGAGAGGAGGCGATAGAGCCAGGCTTTGTGGAGTGCGTCAGTTTTTTTTGGCAAAATCATAACGATGGGGGGTCAGAGGATATCCCAGTTTTTTCTGGAGAGAAGCGATCGCGCTCCAGTCAACAGGCCGGTCAAAATGATAGAAAGGGTTGAAATACAGGAGATCAGCAAGAGCACGCTCCGGAGTCGCAATCCTGATGCCATTTTGGAGCAGGACACCATTCGATTCATCAGCCTGATAGAGAAAAGAAGACTTCAGTTGTCGACTCAAAAATGCAAACTCTCCAATATGAAAACGAAAAGACTTCTCACTCACAAAAGTAAAAAAATCAATTTTTTGCTGAATATAGCCAGCCTGGAAAAGCACGGTCTCGGTCGTGAGATAACAGAAATCATGAATCGCCTTCGCACCCAGCAACTCAGGCTCGATCTCGGACACAGGAACAAGAGAATAAAACCCGCGATAAATCCGATGCAAAATCTCCGCATCAGTGTAGCGTTTCAGTGTCACGCGTAGAGTGTTCGGATCGCTCATGGACCACAAATTTGCGAGATCTTTCAGATGAAAAACTCTCTCTCGCTTCGAGGCAAGGAGTGCGATTCTGCGGGCAGATATGTTACTTTGAAAAGTACTCATAAGTACATTATAGCAGAACAAAAAGATTTTGAAAAGGAAAAATCACAGCCTCTACAAAACATACAACACCATGCTATCCTAACCGCCGATGTTCCAGAAATTGCTCGCCATTTTCAAGAAAACTTTTTCAATCATGTTCGGAAGCAAACTCCGAAGAGGCGCTTCGATTCTCACCATTTTAACATTCGCCAGCTACGCACTCGGGCTCGTGCGCGATATTCTTTTTTCGCATGTGTTCGGCGCAGACGCAGTGCTCGACACTTACTACGCCGCTTTCAATATTCCGGATTTAATGCTCAACATCTTCATCGCTGGCACACTGCTCGCGGCATTCACGCCGATCTTCACGCATCTGCGAGCCTCGGGAGAAGAGAAAGAAGCCGAAAAAGTCGCCACGACCATGCTCGTCATGATGCCACTCGCCATCGGCATCATCAGCGTGATCGCATTCATCTTCATGCCGTGGCTCACATCGATCGTCGCTCCAGGATTCGTCGGCGCACAGAAAGAAATGCTCATCGACATGAGTCGTCTCCTCCTCATCGCCTCAGTAATTTTTTCTATTTCCAACATGCTCGGCAGCATGCTCATCTCGTACGAACGCTTCATCGGCTACGCTCTCGCACCAATTTTGTACAACGTCGGTCTCATCTCCGCGATTCCTTTTGTAAGATATTTTGGCTCCAAAGCACTGATCTTCGGTGCCATTTTCGGCGCACTGCTTCACTTTGCCATTCGCCTCATCGACATCAGAAAAACATCATTCAAACTCGCACTTCCGCCTGATACAAAAAATCCACATTTCCGCCAGATTCTGAAACTCATGATTCCGCGCATGGCCGGCCAACCGGTAGAGCAGATTATGTATCTCATGTTCACAAGTCTCGCAACCACACTCGCCGTCGGATCCGTCACGATCATGAATTTCGCACGCAACTTCCAGGCCGTCCCTGTCAGCATTTTTGGTATTTCTCTCTCCGTCGCCATCATCGCACCGCTCTCACGAAAAGTTGCAGAGGGTGACCGTGCAGGTTTCATGCGTCATTTCTGGGAAACGATCAGGCCACTCGCATTCATGACAACACTTGCCGGCATCGTCTATTTCTTCCTCGGAGAATTGATCTTCCAGATTTTCTTCGGCCACGGCAAATTCACCGCCGAACAAATTCACCAAACCGGAACACTTCTAGCGTATTTCGCATTCTCCATCCCGACACAAAGTTTCATTTTCATTCTCGCGAGATCTTTCTACGCACTCAAAGACACCTGGACGCCGCTCATCGTCTCTATCCCCGGACTTTTTGCCATCGGGTTCATGGCAAAATGGCTCATTCCGACAATGGGTATGAACGCGATTCCATTCAGTTATTCCGTCGTTCTCGCCGTGCAAGTCGTGGTGTTATTTCTGATGCTCATGAGGAAAATAAATCGCACATTCCCTACACATTCCCCACATTCGACAAATCCATAATCGGAAGCATCACCGCCGCGACCATGCCACCGACGACGATACCGATCACGATAAGCATAATCGGTTCAAAGGCTTTGGTTAAGCCTTTCACAAGTGCGTCCACTTCATCATCATAAAATTGCGCAACTTTTTCGCAGACCGTTTCCAAATGTGCAGTCTGTTCTCCAACCTGGATCATATTGAGAACCATATCAGGGAAAAGTCGTGGATCGTTCAGAGTTTCCGCGAGCGGGATACCTTGTTCCACATCTTGTGCCGCAAGCTCGAGACGCTTCTGGTACACAGCACTTTTCACCGCACCAGCCGTGATACGCAGCGCCTGCGTAACCTGAATTCCACTTCCGAGCAGATCGCTAAATTGTCGCATAAATTGAGCCAGAATCGACTTCTGAAGAAGTTTCCCAATCAGCGGAACACGGAGTTTCATAGAATCCCATTCATATCGCCCCATAGGTGTCTTGATCCAGAGATTCACGAGGAGCACAGTTCCCACAAGTCCACCAATCATGAGAATCCAATAGCTCTGGAAAAAATTACTCGTCGAAATCAGAATCTGCGTCGGCACCGGAAGAGCTTTGCCAGATTGTGTGAAAAAGTCCGTGAGCCGTGGCACGACAGCAACCATCATCACAAAAACCACGCCCACGAGGAGCGTCATGACGACACCAGGATAAATCAGCGCACCGAGCACTTTGGATCGGAGACTGGCAGCCTGTTCGAGTTGTGTCGCGATATCACTCAGAATCTGATTGAGTTGTCCCGTCGCTTCCCCCGATCGTACCATGCCGACTTCCGCATCAGAAAAAAGATCCGGAAAACCGCGAAGACCTTCCGAAAGCGTGCCACCATTTTCCACTTTGCGGGCAATTTCTAGCACGATCCTCGAAAGTCGCACTGACTTCGCCATCTGCGCCGACAGTGTATCGAGTGAACGAATCAGTGGTACGCCAGCGTTGAGCATGACCGAAAGTAATCGAAAAAAAGTGGCTTTCTCCTGGGTATCCACACTGGAATGCGAAATCATCCAATCATTCACAGCATAGAAAAGATCGAGAATCGGATTGCCCGTAATTTTCCCTTGTTTCAATTTTTGCTCCTGTATAAGTCTTTTCGTGAACTCAATCTCCGCAATATTCAAACGAATCGGCTGCGAAGCATTCTGAGTATTGCTCGCCATTGTGCTACCCTGCGTCGATTTCCCAACGCCACTCGCATTATTCTCGGCTCCAGGCGTGAAAGTCTCACGAGGCTGGTCGATCGAAAACGACGGATTTGAGAGAGGAGAATTATTCGCCATAGATTAGTATTGATCAATTTTGCGAACAACAGAATAGAGTTCTTCCAAAGAAGTAATGCCTTTCAGGGCTTTCGCAAGCGCGTCCTGTTCCAAGCTCACCATGCCGCTATCAAAAGCCATTTTTTGAATATCCATCACGGAAGCCTGTTTCAAAGTGAGCTCACGCAGAGCATCATTCATACGCAGCACTTCATAGACCGCGATACGACCGAGGTAACCAATATGATCGCACTGATCACATCCCGGAGCAGTGAAGAATTGTTTGCCCGCGAGAGCAGCAGCCTCCACTGGAAGCTTCTTCTCAATTCCCGCGAGAGCTTTCTCTATATGAGTCATGAGACCCGCGTCCACTGGTGCCGGCTGTCGGCAATGTTCACAAAGTTTGCGAACGAGACGTTGAGCAATGATAAGCTCAATACTTGAAGCCACAAGAAAGGGCTGCACGCCAAGATTTTCGAGACGAGTCAGAGTTTCCACCGCGCTATTCGTATGGACTGTCGAGAGCACGAGATGACCTGTAAGCGAAGCTTCAATAGCAATATCTGCAGTTTCTTTATCACGAATTTCACCCACCATCATAATGTCCGGATCCTGACGCAGCGCAGAACGCATACCAGCCGCAAAAGAATAATCAATATCCGGATGCACCTGGCTCTGGTTGAGTCCGTTCATTTGAATTTCAACCGGATCTTCGATCGTGAGAATATTGACATCTGACGTATTCAACTGAGCCAAACACGAGTAGAGCGTCGTCGTTTTTCCTGATCCTGTAGGACCAGTATTCAGAATAACTCCATTCGGACTTTTGAGAGCCTGATCAAGAAAGAGAAAATTATTTCCCTCGAGACCCAGCTCCGAAATAGCAGGAATAGTGCGAGATTTATCCTGGATACGCATCACCACTTTTTCGCCATTCACTGTCGGAAAAGTCGAAACACGCAGATCCATCGTCCGTCCGTCTGATGTCGTCACTTGCGCGCGACCATCTTGCGGAATCCGTTGTTCATCAATCTTCAAATTCGCCAGAATTTTGATACGAGAAACCACTGCTGGATGCAGGTTTGGCAAATAATCCACGATTTCTCGCAGCACGCCGTCCACGCGGTAGCGAATGCGCACCCGTTGTTCATCTGGCTCTATATGAATATCACTCGATCGCACTTCCAGTGCGTAGCTGATGGCATTCAGCACCACGTTCGGGATGTCGCCCGAGAGGACTGATTGTTTGAGTTGATCGAGAAATGCAGTATTCGCCATACGCTATTGGTTGTTATTTTTCTGAGAATAGGCCGACATCTTCACATTGAAACGGATACTTTTTTTCAAAGTCTGCTCTTCTTCTGTCGGGAAGTTGAGCTGAATCGACTGGATATCCATCAAACGAATTTTCCCCTTCAGCGTCCCCGAAGATTCTGCAAACGCGAGGAAGCGATAAAAATTCTCTTCAGAAGATTCGATATTCATTGAGAATGGTAAAATCGTAAACTGTTTTTTGTCATCTTCTGCTGGCTGATCAAACTGCAAATCCGTCGCAATGATAGGATTTTTCGAAGTATTATTTTTCTTGAAAAAATCATCCAGAAGTCGCGTGAGCGACGTATAATCCGCTTCCGCCGGGAAAACCGAAGTGAGCTCCTGGTCACTCTTCAATGCCGCATCTTGTGAAGCTTCTTGTGTTTTGAGAGTGAAAGCACGTTCTGCCTGTTGTGTCTTTTGTAAATCATCCAGGAACGTCTGACTCTGCGCCGCAATATCAATCTTCTGGCTGTATTCCAGATAGCGTTCTGTTCCGTAATATCCCATGCACAAGACGAGCAACACGAGTCCCGCCACCGTCATTTTCACTTTGCGTGAATAGTAATGCTGGCGAATCATCGAAGGAGTTCCAGAG
>ERZ1292633.1011-Hain-H41-02um-R1-1011-length-30994-cov-7_pt1 | contig 30994 bp, 27 predicted proteins | sample MGYA00564406_ERZ1292633 | MGnify/ENA primary metagenome ERZ1292633 (study PRJEB36523, sample SAMEA6512639) | groundwater metagenome | collected 2019-01-08 | study: AquaDiva: Metagenomics assemblies of 32 groundwater samples
TGTTTGGCATCGAGCCCGCAGATCACGAATTGTTCGCGGTCGATGCCCTTGAAGCTGGGAGCAAGGAGCGCGGCGGCCGTCACGGAAGTCGAGATGGGCAGCGATGGCGCTGCAGCACGGTTTTCGCGGACCAGAGATACACGGAAGCGCGGCAGGCTGTAGATATTCGCCGGGGGCGATTGATTGTGCTGACTGTTGCCGTTGACGGTGCAGGTTTTCATGTTGTCCTCCTTGTTTGAAGTTGCCGTTTGCTCTCTCAAGGGACGCCGGAGAGCAAACGGGAACCCGAAGGAAACAAGGGGGACGGAGCGGGGGGCCGGTGGGCGTGCCGGAGGGGCCGTATTGCACAGGGTCCACCGTGACAGCCTGCTGGCGCGGCCTGTGCGGGACCGCAGGGTTAAAACGCACAGCCGGCCACACGCGGGAAAAACCTGCGACGGTTAGCGTGACAAGAGCAACGGAATTGTTATCAGGATGGCTTCGATTGAATATCGTCTGAGGGCTGTACCAGATCGGCCAGACGCGAATTCAAACGAGTGGCTAGGGCGGATAATCCCTCTCCGTTGTTGAGATATGACACGTATCGCAGATGTCGAAGATCAAATGGAATGTCCGCATCAATCTGTCTGATGAGGATAACCTCTCGACCAAGTGTGTGAGTGATTCCGATTTCATAGAACACGTTCGGATTTCTTCCATTGCAGTCGGCGATGACTATACGCGATCGGTTTATGCGCGACACGACCTCTTGCATGACCGTGGGCAGCGGAGCCGACAGTTTCTGCAATACCTTGCATGTATGGAACTCCTTGGCGTTAAAGCCCTACTTCTGACTGTGCGTGACCCTGCTTGTATCCCGCCGCATAGGCATCTGGCAAGGCAGTAAGGTCACTGGCCACTACGTCGATAAGGTAGCCCATACCTGCAGGCGACAAGTGGAGAGTTGCGTTGTCATCCTTTTGTAAAAAGCCCAAACGGATGCACTCCTCCTGGCTGCCAATGAGGCGAATTAATTGCGCAATCGTTTTGTGATGGTCCTTGTCATACATAATTCTGCCTTCTTTCTTCGAAGCTCAATTCAGAGATAAATATCAGTTCCGTGAGAATCTTCAAGATCCCCGGCAGGCGGCGAGATGCCCGGGATCGGCCCGGAGAGTGGCCTGCGATGCTGAGCGAGGCTGTATGCCTCGGGTTCAGGTTGCCTCCGTGTTGACGGATGGCTGAAGACCGTGGATGAAATCGGCGGCGCGTTGCGCGTGAGCGGCGGCGCGGAAGATGGCCCGCTTGTCGCTTTTCAGAACCGTGAGCCAATGGGCAATGTAGGAAGCGTGATCCTCCCGGGGCGTCAGAGCCAGCTCGAGATCGGTGCAGAGGAAGGCTGATCCCAGCTCGGCCACGAGCTCTTCCTCGGCATAGCCTTCATCGCCCCATTTCTTGCGCCCGAATTCACGGGCAAGGCGTGCCGGGTGCTTGGTCCAGTGCGTGGACTCGTGGGCCAGCGTGGCGTAGTAGCTTTGCGCGTCACAGAAGGCCTCAAACGGCGGCATGCGGATGTAATCCGGCTCCTGCGCGTAATAGGCCTGCGTCCCGCCGTGGCGGATGTCGGCCCGCAGATTGGCGAAGAAGTTTTCCGCGTGTTCGATCCGCTGTACGGGACTAAATTTAGGCTCAGGCTTGGCGTAGTAGTGGGCGGGCAATCCTTCGATCTGCTCGACGTTAAACACCGTGTAGCCCTTCATGAAGTGGATTTCACGCTCGGTTTCATCGCCGGTCGCATCATCCGTTTCCTTGCGGGTGATGGAATTCGCATAAACGACCAAAGAACCTTTCTCGCCCTTGCGCACATGCGCCTTCAGCTCCAGAGCCTGTTTGAAGGTCATCCAGATCGGAGCTGCATAGCCTCCGGTAATGGCGGCGCTCCAAAGCATCAGGATATTGATGCCGGAGTAGGGCGTGCCGTTATGACGCAGCGGGCGGGTGATCTTTCCGGCCGCATGCTCGGCGCTCCACGGCTTCATCCAGGACCTAACGCCTTTTTCCAGGTCGGCTACGATCCGGTCGGTGACGCGGGTATACACGTCCTGCCGCGTGATCCCGTCGCTGTGATGGTTGCCGGTGCTGGTGTTCATGATGTCCTCCTTTTCGATGTTGATGTTGGCTCTCTCACGAGAGCTGGAGAGCCAACTCAACCCGGCAGGAGAAAAGGAGGACGGCGCGAGCGGGACGGCGGGCGTGCCGGAGGGACCGGATTGCACAGGATCAACCGTGACAGAGCTTCTTGGCTCTGGCGCGGCCTGTGCGGTCCCGCAGGCTGAAAAGCCCGTCCGAACCGCTTGCGCAGCAGCACCAGGGGAAGCGATACGAGAGCGGGAGTGGAGAAGGATCGGTTTCAGCCTGTAGTAAAGGCCGAATAAAGACAGCTAACAGGCATCAGGCATAGCAGAGCCGTCTTTTCGTTCGATTTTTTACACGGGCGGGGCTATGAAGGCAGGGGCGTCAGTCCCTTAAAAGGGGCGCATTTTGGATATTAGTAGGGGACGGTCCAATGCCCTCACAGGGTTTTAAGGGGAAGCAGTTTGTTAATGCCCATCACTTGAAGGTTCCGTTTCGGCAGCTGGAACAGCCTGTGGTGTTGAAAGCAGGGCGTCCGGAATGAAATTCAAATAGCGAGCGAAGTAGCACGGAAGATCGGCGATGATGCTTTTATAATCCTTCTTAGACTTGAGTCTTACCTGTCACCTTTTCAGATGTTCAGGCTCAGTTCATCGATTTCATGAACAGTTGGAGCAAGGGACTCAGTCTCTTAGTGGAAACATGCCCACTGGCTCAACAACATTTGAGATTTTAGAATCATGATTATGCCAGTGTGGAGCATGTAAATCTAAAGGCGACAACTTCTATCGAAACTAAGGGTGGATCGATTTTACGTCCTGGTCGCAACGGCTACGGCGGTCATGATTTCAATCTCGGTCTTGATCTTGGTATAAATATCCAGTTCTTGATTTTGACTCTCCAACGTAATGATTAGCGCATAACGAGCGGTCTGGTTAGAGCGGTTCAGGTGCTTTCTAACTTTCCACCAGCCGCCTTCTGGCATGACAGCAATCAAGCCTTGGTCGGCAAGCTCGGCTGCCGTTCCTGTCCATATGTCTGACGAAATAGACCCTCTGTTGCGCACTCTAGGGCCAAGATGCCAGTTGGTTGCTGTATCTTGAATCTCCCGTGCTTCCCCTTCGGTTCTGTCTTGTCTGTTCACACGCTGCCTGAAGGTTTCTGGTGTTTCGAGAGGGCGTTGCAAGTCAAAGCGAAGCTGGTGCGAGGCGTAGCTATATTGCTGAACAGGTAGGCGGCGCGAGGGGCTTGGCTCGACGTAGTAAGAGAGGGTCACGCGCAGCTTGATTTGGGTCGTTCCGTATTCGCGGAGATAATCTTGTGGCCACGGCAATCTGTGCAGGTTCATTTCTTTGAAACTTGCGGATTGCGCGAGTGTTCCATCCTCCTCCGCCCTTATAAAAGGCTGGATAGTTTGTTGAGATACCAAGCATGTTCTGCTCGATGCGCTAAAACGAGCAACATCCAAATCTGGCACTCCGTAGCCGAAGGTACGCAAAAGCGCATTCTTACTATTGGTGTTCGCAAGCGCCTGGCCATTTTGAAGCATCTCCGGCGTCCAGTCCGCACTATGGACAAGCAACCCTCTGATGGTCTCAGGCCAAAGATTAGGATATTCGCCATGCAGGATTGCCGCCATTCTGGCTACTGCGGCGGTGGCGGCGCTGGTGTCCCTGGAACATTTGAATGGAACATCATGCCCTGTCGTCAGGACAGATAAGTCAGGGTCATCGGAGACAAGTGTTCCATCATGGATGTAATTGCCAGCTTCAAAAACGATGTCCGGTTTGATGGGCCAGGCTTTCTCTGTCCAGATTACAGAGGTGCGGCTCCGTGGGGAAAGATCGCCAGGTGGCGCGATGAGGTTCCAGCCATTCGTTGCGGGATCGTTGCTGACAGCCTTATGGGTCATGCCGCCAACGCTTAGAGCGTTCCATGACTGCGCGGGGTTCTCCAGCGATTCAAGAAAGTTACGCGCAGGATAATCCGTCGGCTGTAGAGTATCTCGGATATTTCCAGCAGAAACGATAAAAAGCTGTTTCTGAGCGTCGTCAATACTCAGATCGTCATTCAGCCCCACGCTAACTTTATCCAGGGAGGCAGACCATGCCGTAGGCCGTCCGTTTATGTTACGTCCAGAGGCCGTCACTGCCAAACAAAATACTCTTCTACGTTGAGGCGCATTCACGGCGGCGCGTGAAGCGGATTCCTGGGTGATGTAGCCGTAAAGCTCTTCTTGATTTTGGCCCTGTGGAGGCAGGATTTTCACAGATTCAAGTCTGTGCGTAAGCTGTATCGGATCCGTGTTGCCCAAGTGCTTTGCGATGTCTTCAAAAAGAGCTATCCCCGCGACTTGGGTGCCGTGGCCATCGTGGTCTTCATTACCCCATGCAGGGTCATAAGAATCCATGTCATTAACGGCCAATGAAGGTGAAATTAGAGCGTGCTGACGATGTATGCCGGTATCAAGGATGCAAACGGCAGGCGCATTTTCGGGCGAGTGTTGAATTCTGCGCGCAAAGTCACCGGCCCAATCGGCCTGCTCCCTCGGCGGCAAATCGACAAAGAAACCTGCCGTATCTTCCCTAAAGGAAAATCCGACTAGAGGCGAGAGGATAGCTTGTATAAGAGCCAGCGAATCTTGAGAGGCTGTTATCAAACATATTTCGCATTCCTGAAACGCCATCCTGTGTTGAGAAACTCTGATATTGAAGCGCGTTGCGTTATCGAGGAGTTTCTGATGAAATCCTTTTCTCAACCAGACTTCCCATGTTTGTACTTGGGCGGTGTCCTGTGGGCGTTCGGAATCATCCATCCAAAAAGAATCAAGGTCAGCAATCCGAATAGCGTCAACAGCATCTATTCTCAGAGCTGCATTCCCAGTTCCTGTGGGATCTGATTGGGCATTGTCTCGGTAAGTTTGAAATTTTCTCTTGAAAAACTCTATGCGAGATTCAGGAACAAAAATTGTTGCAGAGGTTTTGCCATTTTCTTCAACTCTAACTGTGAGCACCTCGATAGGAGCACCCTGTCTATTTTCTAGCGATGTGGCATCAAGGCCGGTTTGAGGAAGGCCTTCTGTGGGAATTCTGCCTTCAATATCAATGCTTACCCCTGCGGTGATTTCTGCATCTGGATCAGCAACACGGAATGCCTCGACCATTTGCATGTGTTGCTGGATCGCTGTATCAACTTCCCCAATGAGCCTTTCCGCATGAAGGAAGCGGTTTTGCCGCGCTGTCAAAGGCGGACGCTCGCCAGAAGGGAAGCTTCTGACGGGGGTGAAGGCAACTCCCTCCGAAGCCGAAAGGAGAATATGTTTCAAATCATTGCGAGGCGGCATTATTATAGCGCTTATTTAAGATCAGGAATCGCGCTATTGTACTTTCTTTCTGATATCGCATCTAGCAGTAACTGCTTAGAGATTTGTGCCTTCTCCTGCAAAACAGACTGTTTTGCCGCCTCTACGCATGCGCGGGTGATTTCCGCATGGCTAAGCCCCTCGGATGCCGTCTCGATATCTTTCCAGTCAAATTTCTCAAGGGTGAAGTTATGAAGTTTATTTTGAATGATTTTATCAATCTGATCGCGATCCGGTAGTCGATATTCGATAACATCGTCAAAACGGCGAAATAATGCATTGTCCAGCAATTTAACGTGATTCGTGGCGGCGAGAATCAGGCTCTCCGAATGATCTTGTTCCATGAATTGCAGGAAGGAGTTCAGGATGCGGCGCATTTCGCCAACATCATTACCTAAAGCTCTATCGCCTCCAATAGCGTCAAATTCATCAAAGAAGTAAACAGCACGAGTGGATTTGATCGCATCAAATACCAGTCGCAACTTGCTGGCTGTTTCGCCCATGTATTTCGTAATCAATCCATCCAAGCGAATGGTAAACAGAGGTAAATTCAATTCAGCCGCAAGAGCCGCCGCTGTAATCGTCTTGCCTGTGCCGGGGGGACCATAGAAAAGAATTTTGCGGCGCGGCCTCAAGCCATATTCTGCAAGAGCATGGTTTTGGCGTTGCTCAAGGATAACGCGATCTATCCGTTCTTTGATTACGGGGGAAAACGTCAACTCAGAAAATCTGACGGCAGGATAATCAACAGAAAGAAGGTTTGCTAACTCCCCCTTGGGGTGAGCTATGTTAACAACGGACGATGGAGGGGCGGTGAGAACTGTGCGTTTTCCCTTGGCCTTATCAATGAGACTTTTCAGCTCTTGCGCCAGCTTTTCATGCCCCTGTTTCGCCTCATGCGCTGCGACCTGCATGGCAATAGCGTAAAAGCGCCGTTCATCCCCATTGATGTGGCTTTTCAGAAGTTCGATGATTTGCTCTGCATTAGCCATAATTCTATTTTAGTCTCACATTTCCAGCGTATTACAGGGGTACTAACAAAAGATTGACTGTGATGCCATAGAATAAGGAGGGACGCGAATTGCGCCCCCGATTGTAGCAGACAAGATTCCCTGTGTGAATCCAGTAATTTCAAGCACACATAGTGAAATCAGTCAAACTCGCATTTGAATATAGATCTCACCCATGTGTACTTGATTGGCCTCACGGAAGATCAATTGCCTAGTTGGGCGTCTATTAAGAAGGGAGAGAAAAGCCGCGAGATGCAGGAAGGACGAAGAAATTGTTTTGTTGCAATCACACGAACACAAGAGACCCTCACTCCTACTTACTCAAGGAGATGGGATTGATGGGGTGAGGGTTGGCAAAGCTGTGATGTGGTTGTTCTAGTTACTCCCAATCAGGGGTTTTGATTCCAAGGCTGCGGGCGTTTTCTGATACGGCGCGTTTGACCTGGTCAGAAGCCCCATCAGGAAATTCAGCAGAAATCTCCAGGACAACCTTCACAGAAGCATTCGGATCAGAGCAGAGAACTTTTACAATTTCATCGGCAAGCTGAACGAGGTGCATCTTTGCTGTTGCTGCTGGAACCTCGTGTGAGGCGTGGAAGAGCCTTGGTTTGGGTAGGCCGGGAGTTGTGCCAGTGGGAGTAGGAAGGGGTGGTACCGGTGAGGTAGCACCTCCTATCTCAGGTTTTCCAGGAACCGGCTCTGGCGTTACTGGGCTTGGTCGGGTTGCCTCTTCATAGGCGCGCGCAGTATCGGGCTCGATCAGAAGCAGGGTATCGTCGAATTGGATATTTGCGCTGCCAAGCTGGAAGCCTTCAAATGTTTCTCCCGTCTGACCATAAGCCGTGCCGAAGAAATCGCGGCTGGCTGCGCCGGTACGTATCGCGTGGGCAAGAACATCGCGGTTTTTTAAGCGCGGCAGATAGAGGTAGCGCATCGTGTCTTCCCAGAAGGCCATCACTTTGGCAGCAGGCTGACCTTGCTTCCAATAGAGGTCTTTGAGTTTTGTACGCAAATGGATCGGTGACCAGGTAGTAATTACCAGCTCGTTCTCGACGCACACACGCTCAATCTCACTACCGACCGAGCCACCGGTCGTGGTAAGGGTGAACGCCTCAACAACTGCCTTCGGGTCGGTCGGTGTTTCCTGCACTGCACAGAGAAGCCACCGGTAGCACTCGCGGGCCGCGCGTGGTAGCACTTCTTCTGCTGTTCTCAATTCTTTTTCAGCCTGGTTCTTTTGCAACAGGTCGATATTAAGCCGACCTTCCTTTACGTCGTCCACGATAGATCCCCAAGCAAGAGCCACGCGGGCAGCATCGCTGAGGCGCGAAAGTGTTCCGTGGTCGGCTGCGAGGAAAATCAGCCGATTGCCACGATATCGCGGTTTGGTTCCATTGTTGCGCACATAGTCAAGAGCGGCGTCAAAAGCGAGTCGTGATTCGTCGCGGGAATACCAAGTATCCGGTGAAAGAACGACCAGCCTGAGCGCGCTATCGTCCGGGACATCTCCATGAGGGGTGAAGATGTGTGAGCCATCGAAAGTGGTTGCTGCGCCGACCGCGCGCTTGAGTGCTTCAGCAATCTTCCCACGGATTTCGGTTTTCTCGTCGAAGCGGCGTTTGCGGTCTTCCATTTCACGGCGCAGATTTGCGCGTGTATCAAACCAGAAGCGTGTAGCATCCTGAATCTTATCGCCAGAAGTATTGAGATAGTGGAGCCTGTCAGCGAGACGGTTTAATGCATCAGAATAAACAGAAGACGGTTGGCCCGGTTGCAGACACCCGAGGAGGACACGGGCACGGTCGATGCCACGGCTACCGACTTTAGAAGCTACTGATGATGGCGCGCTGCCAAGGAACAGGGTACGTGCCACTCGGCGGGCAGCTCCAACCTGGCCGAAGCGCGGCTCCTTGTTCTCTAAATCCGTCGTTTCGGCGCGCTCACCGTCAATGTCGCCCTCGATCACCGGGTCCCATCCTGCAGGCAGGAGGTAGGTCAGCTCATTCCGGGTGCTACCGTCATGTAGCGGAATACTTCCGGGCAGGATCATGAGGTCCTTGTTGTCATCCTTCCAGAGGCGATAAATAACTTTTGCCATAAGCTTCAACACACCACGGGTGCGTTGGAAGCCATCAATGGTGGTCCAGTCTTCGTAGAGGCGGTCGAATACTTCCGGGTGAATGGGGTAAGCATTTACAAGTCGATCATAGTAACGACCTTCCTGGGTCTCCGTGGGCATCTTTGAGCCTTCAGCGACATAGGCGTCGGCGAAAGCGCGGCAGACTGTATTGCGAGCCGTTGTATCGCGAACCGGCTCAAACAGGCGCCGGCGCACGATTTCGAAAGCCTCCTCAGTGGCAACAGGCTTCCACAAAGCCTGAACGCGGCCAAAGGTTTTCTCGAGCGCTCGAAGAGCGGCAACGCCTCGTTGGCTGCCTGCCTCAACATCTGATTCTGGCAGAGAGGCTAAGACGATCGCAGTTGGAACAAGCTTCACTGCTTCTGTAAGAGCCTGAATGAAAGAGCGGTTACTGTCATAAGTTCCGCCGCTTAAAGTCTGTCCTTCCGGAAATTGGCTGACATAGGCCAGCAATTCGTCGATAAGAATTACGCACGGCGCATAAGCAGCGAGCAATTCCCGCAAAACGTCTTTACCAGGAGACGTGCCTGTCGCGTCCGCGTCTTTGAGGAGTGTGAAGGCCTCGCTGCCGCCAAGCTGCCAGGCCAACTCACCCCAGAGGGTCTTGATTGTCTGTTTGCCGCGCTTCCAGGGCTGGCCGGGGGCATGAGCGGTTCCATCCAGCACAGCTACACGAGCTTGGGGGACATCCATTAACCCTGCTTGGTCGAGCAGGGCAGGGATACCTGGTAACTGCGAGAGAGCGCACTTGCGGGTTGTAAGGTGATATACGGCGAGCATGGTGTGGGTCTTGCCGCCGCCGAAGGCAGTCTGGAGTTGGACGACCGGTTCGCCACCCTTGCCGGCTAGGCGCTGCGCTACCTGAGTGAGTAATAGCCGCATGCCTTCGGTGATGAAGGTACGATCGAAGAAGGCAACCGCATCCTGATATTCGCGGGGAGCTTTGCCGCTATGGACGGCCGTAATATCGGCGGCGAATTCGGATTGCTGAAAGGTTCCTTCCAGCACGTCACGGTGGGGGACAGCGATTTCTCTCCATGGCTTCATGGCCTCTTTCCTTCCTAACCAAACAGAGTAGCTTGCTGTGGCCCCGGCGCTTTAGCAGCGGCGGACTCGATGGCGCTCCAGCTTGTGATGATTTCGTTGTAGGCGCGGGCATCCTCGGTCCACCCTGCGCGTTCGCATAGGGTATAGAGACGGTACGCGAGCTGTCGTGCAGCTTCGGCCTTGACTTGGACGGCAGAGAACACTGCGCCAGCACCAGTTTCACCCTCCGTCTTAAAAACACGGATGAGATGATGGAGAGCCTCCCATACCGGCAAGCGTTGGTCGGTGGTCGGGTTCCAATCTGCGGGGTAATCGGCCCACTTGAGTAGACGCACGACCCCTGCCGCAGCAAACAATACGCCTGCTTGTTTCACGCCGTCTACGCTAGTACCCTTTGCGCGAGCAAGTGTGTCCGCGTCACCGAATTTTCCTTCTTTCCAGCCCTGCTGCTCGAACCAGTGCAGACAGAATTGCGTGTCATGGTCGAATTCATCTTCGGCGAGGAAGCGGTTAATGAGTTGAAGGGCGGTCTTAACACTCATCGGCGTACCGTCGGCTTCGAGTACAGCCGAGTATTTGGAAAAGACGGCCATTCCCGGTCCGATGATGGCCTGTGAGAGGTCCACTGGAGCTACGGGGGAATGTTCTCCGCCCGCGCCCTTGGTCATCTCGTCGAGTGCCTCGGGCAGCACACCGTTCAGCTCGCGGATGAACTCACGGCGGGAAACCGTCACCGCATCAGCCAGACGCTTGCGGCAGACGAGAACGATGCTGGAAGCGAGGGCGTTATTCCCCATGCTAACCATGCGAAACTCCTGTTCACTGCGCAGTGGCCAGGTACCAACAATTGCGAAACCTGCCCTTAAAACAGCTGTGAGAAAAGTTTCCCATCCCGTTGACGAAGTGCCTCCGTCGTCACTCGCCTCTGACTGTTTGAATGCATAGTAAATTGTGACCGGACCTTCGGGATGTGCCTGTTCAGCAAGATTGTGAATGACTTGGGTCATTCCATCCAAGAAGAACGTTTCGGCTTTCTCTTTAGTGCCATGCCGGTATGGCGTGGCCACCAATTCCTCAGCTTTTGGCACGGTCATTGTTGCAAGCGTAGCAGGGAAGACCGAACTTAATGCTCGTCGCAACCAAACATAGAAGAAGTCGGATAGGTCCGCGTAAGCGATGTTATCGTAGTAAGGTGGATCGGTTGATATGACTTTGCCTCGCGACACGGTTTGTGTTTGTGCATCTGCTTGCGTGGCAAAACCATCTGCTGATGGAGATAACTTCTCTATGCAATCGGCGATGTATTCCGATGCTGGAACGAAGCCGCCAACAGTGTCGGCGAGAATTGCTGCTTCGGGATAATCCCATGTCATCGGGATGGCTTGTTTTCCAAACAAGTTCATGACTTTTTGATTCCCTGGGACCCACCGGGTCACGGAATTCGAGAAGTCCGCACAGCGATTGACAGCGAACGCAAGATATACGCTGACGGCTTCCGCATAAGCGGCTGCACCAGTACCTCCAGCATCGAGCCCTTTTTCTCCGTCGGGTAGGCCAGCGCCGAGGGCATCTGCGCGGATGCGCTCACGAACTTCGCTGAGAAGATCGCTTAATGTTGTCAATGCCACTAACTGTCTGGGGGTAAAGATGTCCCCCCATTCTTTGAGCCCGTAGGGCACACAAGTACCGCCGGTCAATCTCGCTGGCACATCGCCGGTAGGTCGCCATGTCGGCTTAGCCTTGTGAGCAGTGGCCTCCGCTTCCGATGTTGGAGGAAGATAAACACGGCCCCGGACGCCCTCGGCTACTATAGCCATGAGTTTTTGCCCTATTCTTCCCGCTTTGCCTTCTGCCTTGATGTAGTCGCCACCTATTACAGCATCAGAAATAATGCATCTGAAGTTCGCCCCTCGCCCATCTGCCTTGGTGCCACCTTTCGCTTGGGGCGGAGGCGTGCCTAGCTCGATCGTAAAATGATATTGGTCACCTTCGACAACTGGTTTCACGTATGCCTCTTTGCCCTCTTTGTTTGCGAGTATAAAGGTCGAAACAAGTGGCACTTCCACATGGGAAAATGCAGGGTTGGGGCTCTTCACTGTGCGCGCCCAAAGCCACGCAATGGCGGCAATCTTTTGCCCAACAAGTGGTTTCAGGTCGGGACGATTACGTGCCATTTCGACGGTGACTTCTATGGGAGGGTAAAGGTGCCCGATGCGTTTTTGGGCTTCGTCCCTCATCCAAGTGCCATAGCGACGAACATCTTCGGCTAGGCCGGACGCACCCTTCCACTCAAGGGGAAGAGCCAAGCGACCGGCGCGAGATTTCGCGCGTAATGGTCCGATCGGGGAGCGCCGAGCGAATTTGGGAGGGATCTCGATCATCGCCTTGTTGACAAGCACCGCGACGGGATTTAGATCGGAGGCATATGACTCTAAGCCGAGGCGCTGGGCCTCCAGCGGGATGGCACCGCCCCCTGCAAACGGATCGTGGAACGCGGGGAGTTTGTCTGGATTGAACAAGTCGATGGCCTGTGGGTGATCTTTGTTGAGCCCACACACCTCACGCCACGAACGACGAATTTCGACGCGGGCGCGTTCCAGCACTTCCTCGTTGGTGCTGTTTTCCCATTTCACAAGGTCCTCGATTATTTTGAAGAGGCGCTTCCGCTCCACGGCAGCGTCCTTCTTGTTCATCCCGTATTTAAAACCCCTGCCAATGTTAGTACCTGGGTCGTTGACGAGCTGGGCAAAGAGAACGGCCCGCGCCGCCGCAAGCGGTCGCCGCGCCCACCAAAGATGAATGCCGCGTGGATGAGCACCTATACCAGGCATTTTTTCGTAAGCGCATGCGGCATTGATTGCATCCAACGGAAGCGCGACCTCGATCAACTTGCGGGGGGATTTAACAGGGTGAGTCATTTCAGGTTCCTTCAGCGCGGGCGAGAAGGTTACTGAGATCATAATTGATGGAGGCAACACCCCACGCTGGTTCACGATCGAAAGGATTGCGAATGTAGTGCGGTCCTTCCACTGCATCACCTTCGCCGACTAAGACGATCGCGAGAACAAATTTTTCGCCCTGATTAAAGGCGTAAAGCATTTCGTTACGGGTGAGGGTAACGGTGCTGGCACCTTTTACCCGACCTTTCACTTCAATGTGGCGAGGCTCCGGTTGGAGGCCTCCTGCTGCAGGTGGATAAGAGGTAAGATCCCAGCCGCATTTAGCGGCGGAAACGTCTGCGACGCGGCACCCTCTGGCCTCCTCAGCGCGGCGGACTGCGTTCATAGCGAGGCGCTCAATACGAGCGCGGGCCACGGCATCAGCTGCAAAGGTTGCGGTAACGGCATCAATCGGTTCGTCACCGCGCCGCTCTCGCATCAGCCCAGCAGGAACGACGAGCGCGCCACCCAGGACTACAGGAGTGCCATTAACGACGTGGCGCATGGCGTGGAGTTCCTTCTTGCGATTTTCAAGCCGTCCCTCAAGATCAGAAAGGGTGCGCCGGATGTTTTCGAGATTGAGGCGCACATCCTTACCAGCTTCGCCATCCTCCTTAAGCTTCAGCCAACGGTCTTGCCAGAAGGCAATTTCCTTGGTGAGGCGCTCGTGCACCGCATTCAGGGTCTTTTCGACATGAGCAACCCTACGGCCAGCTACTTCGTTGTAGTGCTCTGGAACCAGAGTAGAGGCAGCAAGCGCGACCGCGCGAGGCTCCTGGTCAGCCACAATCCACGGTGCAGCCAGTACATCCTGAAGGAGTGGGCGCTCGGACGTGGCTAAAGGTTCTAGATCAAGATGAGGTGCCCAGCCGGCAAAAGTAGCCTGTGCGTCTTGGCCTACACGGACAAACTGCATGCGTTTGGATAGCACCATTCCATCGCCTGACTTGACCTCATGGGTGAGCAGGAATAGCAGCCACGGCTCCATCCCATCATCCGTCGGATCGACGAGAATCGCACCCTGGCGTAAGAGATTGGCGTGTTGTTCGATGATTAAATCAGACATAGAGAGCATGAGTGGGTGGCCTGGATGCATGAGAACGGCACGGGTTTGGCCTGGTTTGTCGAGTGGCTGAATGGCCTCCCGCTCAAAGCAAATGCGGTCGTAGCGTTTCAGCACTGGTTCATATTCCCGACGATTGCGTCCGGTGATGCGCCGATCCCGCTCGCGGATGGCAACGGGAACATGAGCGATTTCAAAACGACTTGACTCGCGGGGATGGGATGCACCGCCAAGGGAGGTAAATGCCTGCAGGAAAAAAGAGCGCACAAAGTAGGGCTGGAGACGCCGCGCCTCCGCTTTTTCCATCTCTTCTTTAACGAAAAAGAGCCGTTCTTGGCTCATTGTTTCCTGAGCGAGCGCATTGCGGTTCAGCAGTGATCTGAGATGGTCGTGGTCGAGAGCATCATCAATCTTTTTTGTCAGGCGGGAACGGACTTCGGGTTGGTCACCATACCGGATAGCCTGCATGAGAAGGTCCTTGAGGCTTGTTTCCTCGAATATCTCCCCAAGGATGTCAAAGACTCGACCATTGAGCGCCTCGCTTTCAACTTCGAGTTTCTTGAGAAGACGGTGATAAACATCACCCTCACGAGTTTCTTTCGCAACCAGATTCCAAAGGTGGCAGACTTCAGTCTGGCCGATACGGTGAATACGGCCAAAGCGCTGCTCCAGCCGGTTCGGGTTCCAGGGGAGGTCGTAGTTGACCATGAGGTTTGCGTTCTGGAGATTAACACCCTCGCCGGCGGCATCGGTGGCGACGAGTACGCGCACATCTGGATCTGAGCGAAAGAGCGCCTGGATACGGCGGCGTTCATCGCGGTGCGTGCCTCCATGGATCGTGACAATCGCATCACTATTACCTAGTACGCCTGCGATTTTGGCGTGAAGGTAGTTCAGGGTATCGCGATGCTCGGAGAAGATAATGATTTTGCGTTGTCTTCCGGTGGCGTCGTGCATTGCGGGATCATTCTGGAGGATTTTTGAGAGTTCGTCCCATTTGCGATCCTGGCCAGAAATAACCACGGCTTTGGCCTGATGTTCGAGACCTTCGAGAAGGTGGATTTCTGCTTCCAACTCGGCAACGGTTTTAGCTGCAGTCGCTTCGTCAATCAGGCTCTCTTCGAGGTTCTCTTGCTCGTCGGCATTGAGGTCGTCGTCATCCTCGGGTACTTCTTCAAGTGTCTCTGTGGAGGGGCTGCGGCCTCGTATACCTAGTTTTTCGTCGCGGAGTCGACTCTCAAGCCTTTCTTTCCGGCGTTTGAGCGACTGATAGATGGCTTCTGGACTTGAGGCAAGGCGGCGTTGCAGTGCCGTCAGCGCGAATCCAACTGAGCCCTTGCGTGGCCCTTGTAGCTGGTCGGCTTTTCCCATTTCTGTTTTTACATAGCTTGTAACAGCCTCGTAGAGCGCAGCTTCAATGTCCGAGAGGATGTAGTTGACGGTGTACGCCTTCCGTTCCGGGAAAAGGTGCCTTCCATCGAACTTGACCATTTCCTCTTTCACCATCCGACGCATGAGGTCGGAGGCATCCACTTTGTGAACACCATCTCGGAATTTGCCATAGAAACGATCGGAGTCCAGCAGTGACAGAAAAATCTGGTAGTCCTCCTCTTTGCCGTTGTGCGGCGTAGCTGTCATGAGCAGCAGATGACGTGTATGCGAACCAAGGTTTTCAGCAAAGCGAAAGCGAGCGGTTTTTTCGAGCTTCGATCCATAATAATGAGCGGAGAGTTTGTGCGCTTCATCGAAGACAACAAGATCCCATCCGGAAGCACAGAGTTTTTCCTGAAGCTCTTCATTCCTGGAGAACTGGTCGAGACGGATGATTAGCTGATGTTTGTCCTCAAATGGATTGCCACTAGGCGAAGCTTGTTCCAGAAGCGGCGAGTAGATCTGAAATTCCAAACCAAATTTCTCGAAGAGTTCGTCACGCCACTGCTCAACCAAACTGCCCGGCGCTACGATGAGGATGCGGCGGGCGTCTGCGCGCATGATGAGTTCACGAATGTAAAGCCCTGCCATGATTGTTTTGCCCGCGCCAGGATCGTCCGCCAGAAGAAAACGGAGCGGTTGGCGCGGTAGTAAAGATTCATAAACAGCGGTGATTTGGTGCGGCAATGGATCGACGTTCGAGGTATGTACGGCCATCATCGGATCGAAGAGGAAGGCGAGGTCGATTCGCTTAGCCTCGCAGGTGAGCTGAAACGCTGCGCCATCACCATCAAAGGAAAACGGGCGCTCCGCCATGGCCACAGTAATGGAAGGCTCATCGGCGCGAACAAGGAGCCGTTCCTTCATTGCTCCATCAGGCGTTCGGTAAATAAGCTGCAAGGCTCCTTCTCCATGAGGCACAATTGCCACAACGGAGACAACCTGGGCAGGTACGACGCCAGTAAGGTTAAGACCCGTGGTGATTTCTTCCAACTTCATGCAGCAATTCCTAAAATCCAAAGGTTGATTGATACTGGAACCGTGATGAAAAGTCACGTTTTCTTGGGTAATAGAGGACATTCCCAGCTCCTTGTTACTATCATATCTTCTATTTTTGCTTTAGATAAAAGCCAAAATTGAGATTCGTTGTAAAACAATGCTTTACATTCATTTAAGCCTATGCTATTTTTGCTTTTGTGGGAAAAACGCGAAAAGCCAAAATTGAAAATGAGCCTTGGAACAAGGACAAGGCCGTCGGCCAGATGGCACCGTTCACGGCTGAGCAAGCCTCCGTGATCCGCTCGCTGCTGACGACGGAAGGAAAAATCCGGGATCTGGCTCTCTTCAACACGGCGCTTGATACCATGCTGCGCGCCTCCGATCTTCTTCCCTTACGCGTGAACGATATCACCGATCACAATGGCGATGTCGTCCATGAATTCACTATCAAACAGAAAAAAACCGGACGCTCTCACCTGGTTGCGCTGTCACCGCACACGCGGGATTCGATTGCCGACTGGATGATCGCCTCAGAAAAAAACAAAGATCCGGAGGCGTATCTGTGGACCAGCATCGGCAATCGCAAGACCGGGCGCCCGCTGACCCGTGAGCAATATGGCAATCTTGTAAAGCACTGGTGCTACCTTGCCCGGCTGGATCCCAAGCGGCACAGCACGCACTCGATGCGCCGAACAAAATCAGCGGCGGTTTACGAGAAAACACATAATCTCGCTGCCTGCCAGCACCTGCTCGGGCACAAGAGCATCGGCAGCACGGCGCACTACCTGGGAGTTGATCAGCGCGCGGCGCTTGATCTCGCCAAGAGAATTAAAATCTGAAGGAGGACACTATGGTGAAGGAGACGTTTCGTATCAGGCTTGAAGCGAAAAACCCGGAGAAAGGACACCTGCGGGCTTACAGGATCGATGCGGGGCAGGACCTCTTCGGCCAGTGGAGTATTGAAGTTAACTACGGACGGATCGGCCGTCGCGGACGATCGGTCACCTACTCAGCAGCGGATGATGCGGCTGCCGCCGCCATTGTCCGCAACTGTCTTCATCGTAGGGCGAGCGCACCGAAGCGTATCGGCGTCCCCTACCAGATCCGCGAGCTCTGCGACCCGAAGGAGTGGGCTGGTGTAAAACTTTGATGCAGTAGCACTCACTTTGTGGGGCGATCCGTACATCAGGCCGTTGAAGCACCTGGCCGGCTTGAAACAATACCCAAACAGCCGGTGCTGGATACAAGCCTTCAGAAGCAAAGATCGAGACAGGCCGGACGTCCAAATTACCTGACAACGTAGAGTGCTCTTTAAACATAATAAAGGATATTATCATGTTTAAATAACGGGTTAGGGAGGGTCCTAAAATATTACAGTTGATCATATTTAATAGTATGATATTATAGTAATATAAAGGGGTATGATCATGACGTACAGAGCGACCTTCACTTTGGAACCCGATGTTTTTGCTTTCCTGAAAAAAATGGGTGGCGATAATCGCAGTGGTTACATCAATGAGCTTTTAAAACGGGAAAAACGGCGAACGCTGGAAAAAGCCATCCTTCTTGGAAACCGCGAGGAAGCTGGCGACAAAAGCTATCAAGAGGAACTGACAGCATGGGATGCAAGTTTGGGAGATGGGCTTGAAGAATGAAAGAGGAGCTTTATCGGCAGCTTGAAATCAGATGGGTTGACCTCAATCCGACGCGAGGCGCAGAGACGCAGAAGAAGCGACCTTGTGTGATCGTGCAGAGCGACGTAGTAAACCGGGAGTCACGGACGGTGATCGTGGCTCCACTCCTACCAGGCCACAAGACTTGGCCCTTTGCTGTGAATATCATGCCGAGCGAAGGAAACGGTCTCGATATTGAGAGGCATGTGAACTTAAAACAGTTAAGAGCCGTGGATGTTTGCCGGATTGAAAATCGGCAGGGCGTGCTTGAAAAAGTGTATCTGGAACCTGTCAAGGAAGCATTGCGGGTTGTTTTCGATATGGGCTGATGCGGTGAAAAGGAAGTTGAAAAAGGTTGTGCTGGCGCTTGTTGGATTAGAGAAAAGACGAAGAAAAAGCGGCGTGTGGATAAACTGAGACGTATCTCACAACATTGTTGTTCTCTGCCGGTGCTCGATGAGCGCAGCGACGACGATATTGTGGGGTATGGGAAAGATGGGTTGCCGGATTGAAAAGCCTGATTCCGGCAAAACAGGGCGCTCTCAGCGCCGCGCAGTTTGAAAAGCTGGCCGATGTGCCGCCGGAGATCGAGTGGCTCGCCAACATCACCAATGACAAAACGCGGCGGGCCTACAGGAACGACGCGGGAGAGTTTTCAGAGTTTCTCGGGCTGCGAAGGCCCGAAGAATTCAGGACGGTCACGCGGGCGCACGTGATCGCGTGGCGGGAAACGCTAGAAGGCCGGGAACTATCCCCGCCAACCATCCGGCGCAAGCTGTCCGCCTTATCCTCGCTGTTCGATTATCTGTGCGAGCGCAATGCGGTATCCGGCAATCCGGTGGACGGTGTGAAGCGGCCCATGGCGAACAGCAACGAGGGCAGCACCCCTGCCCTATCCGACGATCAGGCGCGGCGGCTGCTGGAAGCGCCGCCGGTAGATACCGTCAAAGGGGTGCGCGACCGGGCGATTATCGCCGCCCTACTTTATCACGGCATGCGCCGGGAGGAGCTGTGCGGCCTGCGCGTCAAAGACATGGAGAGCCGCGAGGGCTTGAAGCATTTTAAGGTGAAGGGCAAGCGCGACAAGATCAGGTATGTGCCGGTGCATCCGTTGGCGCAGCGGCTCATTGAAAGTTACCTGCTGCTGGCCGGTCATGGCAATGATTTCAACGGCCCGCTGTTCCGCCCGGTGCGGAACAACCGCACGGGGGAGCTGAAAAGGCCGCTCAATCCGAATTCAATTTACCGGAACGTGGTGAGAAAATACGGGCAGGCCACAGGGCTGAATATCGAGGTGAACGGCCTGTGCGTGCATTCGATGCGGGCCACTGCCGCGACAAACGCGCTTTCTCATGAGGCCGATATCGCCAAGGTGCAGGAATGGCTCGGCCATGCGAACGTGTCCACCACCCGCCTCTATGACCGGCGGAAGACGAGGCCGGAGGACTCCCCTACATTCCGGGTTCGGTACTAAAGCGCGAAGCGTCCGAACGCCTCGCGCTATTGGCGTTTCCGCTTCGAGCAGGGACGCTTTAATTTGTCTTAAATCTATTTATGGTATTTCCCAAAACCAGGCTTTAGCCGCTTTATCGAACGGCATCGAAGAATCCGAGCCAATCTGGTCTGAGTTCCAAACGTCAATATGGTCTCCGGTTCTAACGCCGAAGAACCAGCTCCGATACGCATCTTGCAGAAATATGATGCCATTTTTTCCTGCAATCAACTCTCTGGCTTTAGTACCATCTACTATCAACGGTTCTCCCCACTCACTCCGCAATCGATTGGCCAATTGCTGTGCCTGAATGTAGTATCGTTTCGCAATCTCAGCTTTGGCCACCTCTGGAATGACCATCTTCTTTCGAATTTCGGTGAGGATATCCTTATCCTCAGTCCATCCTAAATCTCGAAGACTTTTATCATCAGCTCGCGGCATAAGTCCGAGAGTCATACTCAGGACTATGGCACACCTGTTCTGCTCTGGCGCAAGACCTTTGGCAATGTCGCGGTTGTATTGATAATAGTCCCACAACGACCGGAATGCCGGTTTTTGACCGCGTGACGTTGCGTGATGTACCGAACGAGCATTTTCTAAAACGGGTTTATTTATTTTATTACAGTAGAAATAGTCCGCATCCTCATCGACCAGTATCTCATCGGCATCGCAGGCAGCGAACAGATTTGAAGCCCACAAGAGCACTAGCGATGTGAAAACCAAAGAGAGCAATTGAGTTAACCGCGTCACTTCGTTCCCCCGTCAAACCCTGTGCTACAATCCGACGAACCCTTGCAGTGATCATCATTAAAGATTGGTTCCTGTACGGGAGGATGTTTAGTCTCATTGCGCGTGGGAGGGGGAGTGTTAGTCCCTTCATCCGGTGAGGGGCGAGAAATTTCGCTCGGTGGGAGTGCGGGCGGCTGCTCCAGAGTTTCCCTCTGGTTATCTTTCGGAACTCTCCGTGTGTCATCATCCGCTGCGACCAAATTGAGATATGCAGAATTGATGATTCCTATAGGCTCCACAAGACAACCTACAAGTAGAATCATTACAATATGAACGATGCCTCCGTTGATTCTCATCAAGAAGATCCCCTCTTTCAAATAAGGTTGCCTTTGAGTGTAAGGATAAATGCGATGGTTCAATGTATGAATCTGCTCTCTACCTTCAATTAAAGTCAATCTGGTCACATCGCTGTTTGAGAGTAATGCTGCTCTTTCCCCAACCCAGCGCGAGGCGTTCCCCCCCCTCCCCTGTTTGAAACGATCTCCTTCGCAGCCCTTTCGGCATCGCGCTGAGTCTCGTGAATGCTGCTGGCGCGGTCGGCCCCCGGCTTCTTTACGGTCCATCCATCTTCATGCTTCACAACGTAGCGGTCATTGTTCATTCCCATGGAATTCTCCTTTTGCTGTAATTGGGATGCTGGTTTATGCATGCTGGTGAACGCGGGCATTGATCCACTCCCATGCGTCTTTGGGCAACCATCCCGCGTAGTCGCTGGTAACGCCGATCACGAGAAGGCGGTCATTCTGGTCGATGTGGCGGCGTATTCTTTCGGAAATCTGTTCGGCAGTGAGATAGCCGTCCACAAGCCAGGTGGATTCGAGATAGTGCCACCACGTACCGCAAGACTTGATGGCATCGTGGACATTGGAGTAATCCTGACCGGGCTTCTTCAGATCGTAGGTGATGAGATAGACCATGTTACTGTCCTTTCTTTGTGAAGGTTAATGTGGCTGCCTTTCCTGAATCCGTCATATAAGCGGATACGCGGATTAGCGTATCATGAGAGCGTGAAAGATGCAAGGCTTCCAGGTGCAGGAAAGGAAGACTATCGCCAGAGAGTCTGGCTGGAAGCACTGGCGGAGAGGAAACTAAGCCGCGACAGGCGGACGCTGGCCGCTTCTTCGGAGACGCGGAAAGCCTCCTTCATGGACCGGATCAGGTTTCGTCCATGCATGGAGTCGGGCGTTACAGCGACGCAAATTCCGTGATCCCGGAAGAAGTCCGCAACGAGGCGTTTGACGGCTGTTGCGGGCATGAGCAGAGCGCCGCATGCGTATCCCGCCTGCCATTCCATCCAGTCGGTCTTGGTGGCGGCGAGGATGGTTTCCCGTTTACAGGTCATGGGCTTGTAGTTGTGGTGGCCGGTTGAAAACAGGCTCGATTGCCGTGCGGCGGAGTCCCACAGATAGTTATGAAAGTGGACGTGGCTAAATTCATGGGTCAGCGTGGTGCGCAAGCGGTTTTCCCGGCGCGGGTCGTCTGACAGAAGACGGGAGATTTTGACGCGAGGTTTCTCTCCTGCCCTGAATTCAGTAAGGCCCTCCACGTCCTCGCCCAAGGCGGACAGATCGGCGAAAAGATCGAGATCGGCGGCGCGGGATTCGATCAGCTTGGTGAGATCATCGGTGGCGACGGGATAATTCACAGTGCCGTGTAGCTCACGCAGAAAGCCGGTAATGATCTGTTCACACTCGGTATCAAGTTCATCTTCGGTAAAATGGGGTCTTTCCGCGAAGCGTCCCGTCCCGTCCTTGATGTGCATGACCATCTATTTCGACTTCCTGCCGGTGGCAAGGCTGCGCCTGAAAGCGACCATGGAAGCAGCGAACGTCTTGTCATCTACGGTCAACGTCCGCAAATCATCAGGCACGCGCCCGGCCAGAAAGTGGAGGAAATCAGCGTCGATTTTCAAGACGGTTGAGAACTTGCCTATCAGAAAGGAAGTTGGAACGCGCCGGTCGTGTTCGATGTCGTTGAGATACTGCGGCGTTATGGAACCGTCTTCGTCTTCCCGCTTTATTTTGGCCGCCAGTTCTTTCTGGCTCAGCTTCAATTCCTTACGGGCATCCGCAATGGTCTGGCCCAATGTTTTTTGTTGTGTCACGAGTTTTTCCCAGTGGAGTTCGAAAGGGAAGCTTATCCGCTGTTTAGCGTATCAGCGCGCGGCGTAAAAGGCAACAAGGAAAGGGTGGCTATCGCACCAAGGGAATTTCACCCCACCGCGTTGTGTAGCGCGGGCTGCGGAAACCGGCCCGCATCGCCCATTGCGGATTTGCTCCGCCGAGATCGCCGTAATGGATTGTGCGCGCCCCATGGTCTGAATTGATGGCATCGAGCGCTTTCATCAGCCGGGATTGTCTTTGCCTGTCCCGCTCATCGAACAGGTCATGCCGCTCCCCTGCCGCCGGAACCAGATCGGTGAGCATGACGCCGCATTTCTGATAGACGTAGCCGGGCCGGTAAATCTTCTCCAGGATCGCCGTTGCCGCATCGATAAGATCCGGCGTGTAGTCGGTCGGAAACAATAGATTCCGGGTCATTGAATTCGAATAGAACGGCCGGTCTTTCGCAAAGGGGCTGGTCATCAGGAACACGGTCAGGCGCAACGCCTGCAAATTCTGGCGGCGCAGTTTCTCCCCTGCCCTCCCGACGAACTGCAACAGGGCCTGCCGGATTGCTTCCAGATCTGTAAGCTGCCTGCCGAAAGACCGCGAGACGGTGATCCCCTTCTGCGGCGGCGCAACCAGCTCAAGATCAAGGCACGCTTCACCATTAAGTTCTGAAACAATCCTCTCCCCGACAACCGTCATCCGCGCGCGGATCGTCTTCGGATCGGCGCGTTTGAGATCGAGCGCGGTGTTGATCCCCTGCCCTTTCAGCCATGCTGCCCACTGGCGACCGACTCCCCAGACATCGGCCACGTCCACCTGTGCCAGCATCGTATCCGCATCGGCTTCGAGAAGATTGAACACGCCGTCCGTGCCGGGAAACTTTTTCGCCAGCCGGTTGGCGATTTTCGCCAGAGTTTTCGTGGGGCCAATGCCGATGGAGACCGGGATACCCGTGGCACGCTTCACATCGCTTCTGATCGTCGCGGCATAACGCGACAGTCCCCTGTGCTCAAATCCCTGCAAGCTCAGGAAAGCCTCGTCGATGCTGTAAATCTCCACGTCCTGCGCGAACGCCGCGAGCGTGCTCATCACGCGCCGCGACATGTCGCCGTAGAGGGCATAGTTCGAGCTGAAGACTTTCACATTGTGCTGCCGGATTTTGTCGCGATTTAAATGATAGGGGTCGCCCATGGCAAAACCGAGCGCCTTGGCTTCATTGCTGCGGGCGATGATGCAGCCGTCATTGTTGGACAGGACGACGACCGGCTGGCGGTCGAGCTTCGGATTGAAGGACCGTTCGCACGAGGCATAGAAGTTATTGCAATCGACGAGAGCCAGAACCTGTTCCGTCATGGCTTGGCCCTATTTGCGGAACTGGCGAACGCTGCCGGTGACCACGCCCCAAACGACGAGATCGGATTCCTGCGTAATGAGGATAGCGGGATAAAAAGAATTTTCCGGTTTGAGCTGGATCTGCCCGCCTTTGCGGTAGAGGCGCTTCACCGTGAATTCTCCCTCCACGACCGCCACAACAATGTTGCCGTGCGCGGGCTCAAGAGACCGATCAACGACAAGAATGTCGCCGTCATATAAACCGGCATCCTTCATCGAGTCGCCGGACAGGCGCACATAATAAGTAGCGGCGGGATGGGCGATCAGCAATTCATGCAGATCGAGATCACGCTCAAGATGGTCGTCCGCCGGTGACGGGAATCCCGCCCTCACCACGGAAGAAAACAGGGGCCGCGAAAAGGGACGGCTTGGCGCGGGACGATGCAGAGAAGCCACGGAAGTCATGGCCAATCCTGTCATGACGGGAATAAATTGGCAACTCGGTTGTTCACGCAAATCAATGGGAAATTCGATCAAGCAACTGAGGAGCATTGTTGCGGGGATTGTTGACGAGAGGGCTGACGGGATAGGTTTGCAGCTCCTCACCAGGACAGGGACGCAGTAAAGCCCTGAGCGGTTCCACGGGGGCTGCAAGGTCAAGCCATTGATCGAAGGAGGCAGGATCAAGGAGAACCGGCATACGATTGTGGATCGGAGCCATGAGGTCGTTAGGCTCTGTGGTAATGATGGCGCAGGTTTCGAGCGATTCCCCTTCGGCGGGCTTCCAGTGTTCCCACAGTCCCGCAAAGGCAAACGGCAGCCGGTCTTTCCGGCTGATCCACATGGGCTGCTTCCGTTCACCCGCGCGTTGCCATTCATAGAAACCGTCGGCGATTACCAGACACCGGCGTTTCCTGAAAGCGCCCCTGAACGACGGTTTCTCCGCGACGGTCTCCGCTTTGGCGTTGATACACTGGTTTCCTATTTTGGTGTCCTTTGCCCATGAGGGAATGAGTCCCCACCGCAGCAGGACACATTCCCGTTTGCCGGTTTCAGAATTCAGCCTGACCGTGACGACGCGCTGCGTGGGAGCGATATTGTAGTTGGGGTTGAAGAGCGGCATCGGCCCTTCAACGCGGAACTGTTTCGCGACTGTCTCCGGCGTGGCTGTCTGGGTGAATCGTCCGCACATGAAGAGCCATTCTAGCGGAAGACCGGGCTAGCGGGGAAGGAACTCAAACGGACTAGTTTCCGGGATTGTCGTCGTCATCGCCGTCGGTGTCGTTACCGTGGCCCCTGTTATTGTCGGCGCCGTTGGTAAATGTTTCAAGGTCGATGTTCAGTGGCACGGTGGCGCCGACGGGGGCGCAGAGAACGTCCTCGGTCGTGATGATGGTGCACGTCCCGCCGCCGATTCCGCCACCGCCGGGAGGAACGGGAGGGGGGGTGCCGGGCGGGAGGGGATCCGTGCATTTGAGCTTATCAAGATCTCGAGGACCAAGCGCGTCAAGGACTATTGCGTTGGGATCATATGTCCGCCCATAGATTTGCTGGCTTTCAAGCTTCACCCGGTCGTTGATAAACCCAGGCAAAGGCCACATATCTTGCTTAACGTGTTCGGTAACAATTCCACCGCCTTCGAATTTGCTGATGTAACGGCAGCGTGTGTCCGCACCAACCTGTTTTCCGGCTTTTCCAGCGGTGTATGCCGGAGATGCGGGATCGATATAAGCGATACTTGTGAGATTTGGGTTAACGCCAGTTGTGACACTGATCCGGTTTGCGGCACCGCATTTGCCGCCAAAATCACCTGATGAGTTCGCATAAAAAAGGGCGTGATCGAAAGTTGCATCTGTGGGATCAAGAGCGCTGGAGCCGTAGCAACCATACTGGCTATTCCCTACCACAAGAGCATTTTCATAAATATAAGATGACGACTTGTTGGCATCTTGAAGTTGAGCTATGTATATGCCCGAACTAGGCTCCAGACCTATTGAATATGGATTCACAAGATAGTGTTGGTGTGATTCACTTGTGGTAACAGGAGGTTGCCATGAGAGAATTACCAATGCTGTCGTCGGATCGATTTGAAAGAATAAAGCGATATTTTCCTTACCCACACGGTGTGGCGCGGGTGGATGATCGGCGTGTGATCAGCGGGATCATTTACGTGATAAAGAACGGACTGCGGTGGAATGATGCGCCTGCCGGATATGGCCCGCATAAGACACTGTACAACCGCTTTGTGCGCTGGAGCCGGATGGGCGTGTTCGACAGGATATTCGAAGCTCTTGTTAAAGAGAGCGGAACGCCGGATCGGTTGATGATCGATGCCACGCACATCAAAGCCCACAGAACCGCAGCCAGCCTGCTAAAAAAAGGGATGTTCCCCGCGCTATCGGACGCACAAAAGGTGGTCTGAACTCAAAACTTCATGCCGTGACCGACGGTGCAGGCAAGCCCGTTCTGCTGCATCTTACGGCAGGACAGGTCAGCGATTATACAGGTGCGTCTGCATTGCTGGACAGATTGCCAAGAGCAAACGAACTGCTTGCCGATCGCGGCTATGATGCCGACTGGTTCAGGACGGCCTTGATCGAAAGGGGCATCGTGCCCTGCATCCCGCCGAAGAAAAACCGCAAAGTGCAATACGAATATGATCGTGTCTTGTACAAGCAGCGGCATAAAATCGAAAACATGTTCGGATGGCTCAAAGACTGGCGGCGCATCGCCATGCGCTACGACAGATGCGCCCACACTTTCTTCTCGTCCGTCTGCATCGCAGCTTCCGTCATCTTCTGGCTGTAATCAATGAGTCCTGAGCCTAGGCACGCCGGTTGCCGGAGGCGGGCCTTTACCAGCATCCAAAGCGCTTACATTTTTAAATATTATATTTCTGCCATTGTTGGACCATATGTCCAGCCCGTTTCTGAAAGAAACCACATTCTCAAAATAACCATCTACAAGACACTCATCGGAATCATCTATACCTCTGGGCCGATTGCACACGGAGGAATGATAAAAACCATAGCTTTCGTAACCCATTACCAAAGAGCCGTAAAATCTGTTGCGGTGCGCAGTTTGATTATCGTTCGCCCAAATATTCATGCCAGCCTGATGCGGCGTTTTTCTTGCGCTTCCCCAAGGGGACACGTTAAAGGCAACGACATTTTCAACAACATTGTCGGATGATCCGTAAATCTGCAAAGGCTCTCCGTGATTTGCGCCTGTACCGCTGCATCCGGGAACGGTATTGTCGCGCGCATAACCGCCCCCAAGAAGAATGTTTCGTCTATAAATATTGAAATTAGACACGAACGAGTCAATCATGTTGCGGCCCGATCCACCGAAAATCGAATCTTCGACGAGGTTGTACTCGCTGCCGGATACAACATCGAGCACGTGATAATTATAATACTTTACCCCTGCCGCCGTGCAGCTCGGAGTCGGTGCAAAATGATAATTGGCGTTGTAGGCGGAAATCCTTCTTAGGACGTTATGGTCGCTCCGGTTAAGCACGATGACCTCTGCGATGGAATTTTGAAAGCGTATGCCTTCAAGCACAAGGTAATTCACACAAAGAAGTCGGGCGGGGGAGCGTGCCCATTGGCCGTCGATAATAGCCCTCCCGTCATTTACGGCACGCACGGTGATCGGGTTGCCCGCGGTTCCCCCATACGTACTCGCGCAACTCCCCCCACTAAACCCGGACGGTGGAGCGATCATGGAAGCGTTCCCCGTGTAAGTACCGTCCATCAAATTAAGCGTGTCGCCCGGAACGGCTTTCGACCAAAGCGCCGCTACCGCGCATGGGTTGGCAGAAGAGCAGATACTGCCTGATCCAGAGGGAGATGCGTAATAATCAGCCGCCCACGACGAGCCTCCCGCAGCGAGGAAGAGCATGGTTACCAGTAGAAGCGTGACAATGTTTTTCCTGCGGCCCAATTTTGTTCCTTACCATCGGCTCATCGATTATTGGTGGTATTGACCTGCATATTATTCATAGCCCTTCCAGAATAGAGGGATTGGCGACAAAAGCAAGGGCGGTGTGGAGTCGCCCGTCACAGTGACCGCGTCCGTTATCATTTCCGACAATCAAAAGGGCCATGATTCCGGAAAGGATCACAGCCCTTGATCGTCTATGCCGGGCGGCTATGCGAGAATTTCCCGTTTTGCCTCGGCAGCGTGGAGCTACTGCTGGAAGCAGTAGAGATAGGCCGCAATATCGCAGGTGGAGGTGCCGCCCGTATCCGTCCATGTGTTATCGGTGTTGCCCGCCGTGCCGATATTGCCACTGCGGGTGTTGAGGGCGGTGCCCCATGTCGCGCAGCCATGCGTGTTGCTGGTGGAGCCGTCACGCGCGCCGGCGGTGGTCACGTTGGTCCAGACGTTGCCGGAGGCTTGCGATGTGCCGGAGGCGTTCTCGTTGATCGCGGCATCGAGAGAGCCGTCGATCAGGTCGGCCCAGTTGTCGGCGACCTTCGTGCCGGTGGGCAGCAAATAATTGTAGCTGCCGCTGACGCCGGTAAACAGGGAATCCGGGTCGTTTGTCGCGTTGGCGGTCAGCGAAATCCAAGCCCTGTATGTTCCCAGAAGGCCCGCAGCGGTGGCCTCGGTGTTACATTTTGTATTCGCGCCCGCGAGGCCGCCGAGGTTGCCGTTATATTTTGCGCCGCTGTTGGTGGCGAGGAACACCGTGCGGGTTTCCGGCCCCGGCGTGCCGTTGGTTGCGTTGTAAAGATCCGTGATTTCGGACGGCGACAGCGCGCGGCCGTAGATACGCACTTCATCCATGAGGCCGTTGACGTAGTGTCCCGATCCGCCGCCATTGCAGCGCCCGCCGATCTCGACATTGTGGGCGCTGTTGTAAATAGTTATTCCGGGGTAGGATGTCGAGCTTTCCTCCACACCGTCGACATATATCCGGATATAGGCACCGTCATAAACGCCGGTCAGCATATGCCATGAACCGTCGCTGGTGTCCGTCGTCCCCGAACCGGAATTGGAGAAAGTTCCGTCGGAACTGCCGACCATAAAAGCCGCAGTGCCGTCGGTGTTTGGATAGCCGGAATAAATTTCCCATGAATCGTTTGCGCCGTCGCAATTGCTTTTATAGACATGTTGCGTTTCCCCCGCCACGGAGTGATTAACCCAGGTGGAAACGGTGATGGACCCGATGCCTTCCGCCGCGTTGATGTCGCCCGCGGTTACGTAATCGTTCACGCCATCCAGCAAAATCGCGCCGCCGCGTTTGCCCGCCGTGCCCTGCCATGCCGGGCTGTTGGTCAGGGTGCCGGTGTTGCCGTTGCCGGTTGAATCAGCCGCGCTGGTACCGCTGGTTTCATCGAACTTCCAGTGCGCGATCATGTCTGAGGCGTAGCTTCCGGCATTTTTTCCGACCGCCACCCACGACGTGCCGTCGCAGTATTGCAGCATGGTGTTGGTGCTGTTGTAGATCATCTCACCCTTGAGCCCTTTCGGGCCGTTGCAATCGCCGGGGAACCCCTGCGCCAGCGTGGCGACATCCGCGCCGGAGAGAACGCGGTTGTAGATGCGCATGTCGTCAAGAAGGCCGCTGAATGGATTAGTGCTATCGGAAATAATGAGAGGTTTCGCAGCGTCGCTGTCCTTTATTCCCGAGCCGTTGACATCACCGGGAAGGTAACGGCCGACATCTACACCGTCCCTGTAAAGATGGACGCCGGAAGCATTTTGCGTGCCGTCCCATGTGATGGCGATATGTTGCCAGACACCGTTGGTCCACGCATCCCAGTCCGTTTCGGCATAGAGATTGCCCGCCCCGGAGTTGTAATCGACAGTAAACTGCGCGCGTTTGGTATCATGCATATAATTTAAGGCAAAGCCGCCAATATTGCCCCAGTAGCCTTTGTAAGCAATGGGCCTCGCCCCTGTTGGTCCAATGTCGGGTTTCATCCATCCGGCGATCGTTATCGTGGTCAGGTCATTCAATGATGCGGAAGCGGCCACAGTGACATCATCATTCGTGCCGTCAAAATCCAATGCGCCGTCAACTTGCCCCGTTGTCCATGCCGGACTGCCTGAAGTCGTGCCCGTATTGCCGTTGCCCGAGGAATCCGCCGCGCTGGTGCCGGAGGATTCATCAAGTTTCCAGTGGCCCTGCAGGCCGGTGGTCGTATCCGCTCCGACCGCCGCCAGAGCGCCGATTTCGGGGCCGGAAAGGACGTAATTATAGATGCGCACGTCGTCGAGATAACCGCCGTCGACGGCGGCGCTGGGCCAGTCGCCGTGATTGCCTATCTTTAGCTGCGCGGATGAATCATCGCCCATGGGGGAGCCGCTGGTCGCTCCGGTAGATGAAACCAGTGCGCCATTGACATACAGGGAAGCGTTGTCCGTCGATGCGCCGGGGAATGTAAGCGCGACATGATGCCATGTGTCGTCATTAGCCAGCACGCCGCTCCAGTTCACATCGACAGCAACGGTGCTGAACCAGTTGGTGAATGATATGTCCGTATCGTTGACTCTTCTCAGAAGCCAGCCATCATCGTTGCCTGCGCCATATTTCTGTGCGATCACGGTTTCATTATCCGGGCCGACCTTGACCCACGCCGCGATTGTTTTGGCGCTGAGATTGTTTATCTGCGCGGCGGCAGGAGCGTTCACTCCATCAAGATAGGTCGAAGAGCCATCCGTTGAATCAAGACGCAGGGCGCCGCCGATTCTTCCGCCCGCCGCCGACCATGACGAATAGGGGGCACCCTGCAAGGTGCCGGTGTTGGCGTAACCCGACGAATCCGCCGCGCTGGTGCCGGACGATTCATCAAGCTTGTAATGCGCGACGAGGGCGTTTCCCTGCGCCGCCAGCGCGGCGACTTCAGCGGCGGTGAGGGCGCGGTTGTAGATGCGCATATCGTCGATTTGCCCGAGAAACGGGTTATTGCCAGATGAAGAGGCGCCAATACTTGCAGAGGTCGTATTTGAGACAGAGCCGAAAGTCCCGGAAATGGGATCGGTATTAACCAAAGCGCCGTTAACATAGGTATAATGATTGCCTGCCGCGCGGTCAAAGACGACCATAAAATGTGTCCAACTGTTCAGAAACGGGCTGGCGCTGAAAGGGGTAATGCTGCATTCATCGCCATCGCAGACATAGGTGGTCCAACTGCCGGAACCAAATTCCATGTCGTAACCTTCACATGATGCGCATCCCCCTCCCTTGGACCACGGAAAGTCATACGTCCCCGCCGTGGCGGTGACGTAAACCCACAGGCCGTAGCTGAATGACCCGCTGCCGAAATCGAGGCTGCCGTCCGCCGGGTCGCCGATATTCACGAGGTCGTGTGTCGGGTCCGATCCGAGTTCGCCGCTGAAATCGAGTGCGTTGGAGAGGCGACCGGTCGTCGGCGTGGGGGTGTTGGTATAGGTGCCGTTATTACCGCTCGGTGAGGAATCCACTGCTGTTGGGCCGCTGGATTCATCAAGCTTCCAGTGACCGACGAGGCCGTTGCTCAGG
>ERZ1292633.1012-Hain-H41-02um-R1-1012-length-30969-cov-6_pt1 | contig 30969 bp, 18 predicted proteins | sample MGYA00564406_ERZ1292633 | MGnify/ENA primary metagenome ERZ1292633 (study PRJEB36523, sample SAMEA6512639) | groundwater metagenome | collected 2019-01-08 | study: AquaDiva: Metagenomics assemblies of 32 groundwater samples
GCTCGAGCTCAGCTCGTGCAGCTACAGACGTTGGCCTCTGGATGTGTCGACGAGAATCCTTTTTGGAGATGCTACGAGGGGTACCCCGATTGTACATGCTAGTAGGGAAAAACGTTACAGAGCAAAAGTCTCAACGTTTCGCTGCGGACGCCAATCCGGAAGAGTTGTGTGATCTGCTCAAGCTAGATCCCCTTTGGTCGGGTCTGTCCGGAGCAACATTAACCGCCATTTCTTTGGAAGCCGCCACGCCTCGATGGGCGCCGCGACAAGAACGGTTGACGGCGGCGGCGGCGGGAAAAAATTGTTTTTTTGTGATGCGGCAAGGCAGCTGCAGTGTTCGAGGGCACCAGCGCCCGACCGCGACTGGAGCTTTCGATTCCCTGTGCCGATTCGCAACGGCCCCTTGCGTTATCAACGCGCCTGGATCAGTCTCCGTCGGCGCCACAGCAGCTGTCGATGAGTCGTTGGAAGTTCGTGCCTCGAGTTCAGTCGAATTCTGGGAGATGACAGTTGAGGCGATTGCAGCCGCGGTCACCGAGCACGCTGGCAGGGCAGCCTGGCAGGGCCTGCAGTCGCGAGCTGGCGCGATGTGGGATCGCGTTGTACTTGAATTGCATTCCCAGCCCTCGAAGTGAGTCGGATTACATTTTTGCCTCATGTATTACCCTTGTCTCCCTAACTTTTTCTGCGGTCACCGAAGACGTTGAGAAAGGTTGTTTCAATCGTGTCAGAATGAACACATCCGCTCTTCCACTTTCCACGTGTCTTCATTTGCTTGCCCGCTCGCACGTAACATGCGACGAGCAACTCATCGAATACGCTGCCTCGCAGGCAATGGAGGCGGTAGCACACCACTACACCGCGGATCCGTCAACGACCGTGCGTGAATGGTGTCTCGGTTGCCTAATTCCGGCGCATCAAGGCCCAGTCGCTTTCAGCAGCACTCACGCGAGTACCGATGTCGCAACGTTTGCCAAAACGGTAGAAGCCGTGCTTCGCACTGATGCTCCCCGCGATCGATCACTATTGTTGGGTGCTGCCTTGTTGATGCGGCTGCGGTCACGGATGGCATGGAGCCAACCGGGAAAGCCGCGTGCGCCCGGTGAGGTGCCGGCTTGGCTCGACCTGGCGGACACGCTTCGCCGCTCGCTGTCGACGTTCACCATTGGTACGGGGCAACAAAGCATGACGTTAGTTGAAGCCGAGGTCCTTAACGCGGTGTTGGAATTAGTCGCTGTCGCAGCGACGCGCCTGAAGATCTCTTCTCCAGGTGGCCAGGTTATGGAAGAGAACGATACGTCAGCCTGGGATGCCTTGCCCATGATCGAATCGTGTCTAGGATTGGCAATCAAGTTTCACATTATCGGTGCCGCTGCAACCGGCACCACCAGTTACTTGCTGGAAGCCGGCCGCGACGCCGCGGTTCAGGAGATTAACAGCCTGCGTCGATCAAAAGAGCGATCAGAGTTCACTGCCTACTTAAATGGGAACGAGCGACAGGGTTCTCGACTCACTCCGATATTGTCACACGCGCTCGCCGACCGGCTCTCAGCTTGGCTACCCCCCATCACGATTGCGACAAAATCAGGAGTGCGGCTCAACGCGTTGCTGCGATGGCCTTCACGGCCATGCGATGCGAACATGGCTCTGCGCAGCGCATTGGACGGCATTGGCCCCGCTGCCGATGAAGTCGATCACGCGCACGGCCAACTGTGCATTACGTTAGTAGCCATTTCACTCGAAATCGGCAGGAGAGGCGATGACGGTGCCGCTGCGTTCTGGCGGCGGGACGCCGCTTCTACTCGGCAGTTCATTGAACAGTTGCGTCGTTGTTTCGCAGTCCGAGGTCGAACGGTGTCCTCTCTGGCGGCGGCATTGCTGCGCAGCGCCACTTTTGGTTCGAAACCGTCGCCGTATGGCGTTGTCGTTGAACCGCTGCTCGACGTGCTCTCCGATGCGTCCCGGGACGATGCGGTGTCGCACTGCGCCGCGGCACTCCTGGCCGATGCAGCAACTGCTATGCCGCACGCTGTCCTCTCTCGCCTCTTCGTCTTGCTGGTTTCACCGAATGCGCATGTTCGTAGCAACGCACAAATTGTCTTCCGTGAATGCATGATCCGTTTCAAAGCCTCTCGGTCGCCGCAAGGCAGGCTGCCGGCGGACGTTAATGCCCGTCTCGTCATCGAGCTGATGAAGCAGCTGGGTGACGACGACTTGGACTGCCGCATTGGTGCAAGCCGAATCTTCTCCGAGCACCTCATGGACGAATCCGTTCTCCCACTAGTTGTCGCGGCTTGCACGAGGGATGCGGACGGGCGCCGTCGCGGAGCCGCCATACGTACATTGGCGCTCATGTTGGCAGATGAGCACCCAGAAAAAGCGCTCGCGAGAATGTGTCACGTTGTTTCCGAGAAAGCATGTGCGACGGTTGACGCCGAAGTATCCATGCTGCGCGACTGGGATCCTGCCGTCACTCGCTCACTAACTCCAGGAGATGTTGGGCCGCTTCCTGTTTCGGCAACGGTTGCGGCGGTGACTGACCCACCAACCATGACGCCTGCGGACGTTGTGAAGGCAGCGTTTCGTCAGCTTTGCGAAGGCCATCCGGAAACAGCAGGTGCGGCAAATCGTTCGCTGTGGGCGCGAATGGTCGCAGCGCTTTTCGCTGTCGTCGTTGAGGCGGGATCCGTTCTCAACGACAGTGGTCGCGCCTTCGGTGTGCAGCTCATCCGATCGCTAACAAGCAGCAAGTTTTTGTGCGTCGACGACGATTGCGTGTTTTCCATTCTTTCACCAGCGCTGGACCGAGCGCAACACAGTGCGTCCGTGGGAGCTACCGCCGAGGTCATCCCATGGCTGCCGCTGCGGGTCGCTCCCCGTCAATGGCTGCAACGGACCGAGTCCCGTCTAGCCACGGCGGTGGAATACATGCTCACAAGTTCTGCAGAAGGACCGTCAAGATCGGTGCGCCGGCTGTGTGTTGAGATTGCGTCACGGTTTTCCGGTGATGCGGTCCGTTCTCTCGCCGGACGCATTTCGGCAAACGGAAATTGCGAGCAACGGCGCGCTGCACTGTTTTTGCTGTGCACTGCGCTTTCGAACGCATCCCGCGATGCTACAGTTCTTGACGAAAACTGCCACGACATCGCGGCCCTCGTGGACGCTGTGTCGATGGCGCGTTCTTGGCTCGTACCGTCGTGCTCTGCTCCGGAAATGCTGGAGCGTGCCATCATTGATACTGCTGCGACCACCACCGTCGTTATTTTCGATTCGCATTCCCTCAGTGCGTCGAAGTGCAGCTCAATCGTGGATGTTTGGTCGGAACCACCTGGAGCTTTTTGTGGATTGTTGTGCACTGTCCTCTCGAGTGCCGTGACCTTGTTTCCTCATGTTGCAAAGACCGGCGAAGGTTGGAATCGCTTCGTCGCGTGGTGTGTTCCTCGAGCCGTGCAGGCGGCAAACGCATTTCTTGTCAGCAATGAACATCACACAGATGGTTGGGTGCGTAACGCGTCGTACTGTGTCCGACTCATTTTTAACATCGTTCACGTCGGAGGCACGAGTCAAACGGCTGTCGGATTCGACGGCACCACAGCTGTGGGTCTCTTTCAGTTTGCCATTCGGTGCGCTCGCTATCCATCATCCAACGCCGTCCGCGATGAAGGCGTGAAGCTGCTTGCCGCACTTCTCACTCACCGCACAGCGGATCTTGCGGGGCTGACCCCGACAGAAGGCGCAACGTTGCAAAGGACGCTGCGGGAGGCATCTGAGATTCACACAGATCCTGCCATTCGGCACTTGGCGTCAATACTCGACAACACCTTCTCTGCTCCGTAACTTTTTGCAACGGCAATTGACGTTGGTTGAAGGCACTGGTTGGTCCCATCCTCGTGTTGAGTTGACGTCCCTCGGGTTAGGGATTGCCACGGAAGTGAAGTATGACCCGCTGCCAGAAATGGTTGGTGCCCGTTGGAGGCCTAGCGCAAGTAGTTTTCCCGACAAGGATCGCCGCCCGCTGCCAGTCATCGTCCGCCACATCGCATGGTTTTGCCGCCGCGTTCGTTAACGAGCTGCTTCATATCTTGTCGCTGCGTCGCTCTTTATCGTCAGATGCCCTCGCTGGATTGGTTGCAGCGTCAGCGGGACGACTGCGCCCCACTCTGGCGATCAATGGGCGCACCACGAACATCGGCGTAAGCGCATGCGTGAAAGGCTACAACGTGACATACCACGGGGGGCGAGCTCGCCAAAGTCTCGACCACAGCAACCCTGGCTCGATTTTCATCGCTCTGCTCGAATCCTTATCAAACGGCACCGTGCCGCCCGTGCGACTGATCCCGGTCTGTCCGGAATTCAGCTCCGGCTTGGGAGCCCCTCGTGACCCCCTCCGCCTGGTCAGGCCTCTAACGGGTGGTGTTCGTTTGCTCAACGCGCAAACGGGTAGGGATGATGAAGTGGTTCTTCCGTTTCTCGAGCGGAACACACGATTGCTACCGGTGGTGACCGAGCCGCTGGCGTTCAATTCAGGCGACGCAGACGTCAAGCTCGATGGCTTCGTTGGGCAAGGAGGCTCACCTCTGTGCGGTGTGCGCGACGCCCGCATGTACCCAGATGGTTCACCGGGAAAGCCCTTTGACAGAGTCGATGGTTTGTTCGCGGAGCGTTTGCGATCGCGAGGTATTCCGACCTTGTCGTTGAGGTCGGTCAAGGATGTGAACACCGTCGAATCATTTTTGTGCGCAAGCTTTAAGTTGTAGAACTCGGCTCCTGTCGAGACGGGAATGGGGGCCGGACGATTTGGGTGGTTGACATCGTTGTTTTGATTATTTGTAATAGTTTGTTCACTTTGTTGAACATGCGCAACTTGCTAATCACGGTCGCGCTGCTGGCAATCGTCGCCGTCGCTCAACCAGCATCCGACCGGGTCACGTCTCTACCGGTGTACGGTCAGCTCAAGTCAGCCAATTATGCGGGATATGTGAATCTCACTGAAGGGCGTCGTGCGTTCTACTGGTTCGTGGAGTCCCAGCGATCGCCTTCGTCGGACCCTCTTGTGCTCTGGCTGAACGGCGGTCCTGGTTGCAGTAGCCTTTTAGGCTTCTCGGAAGAAAACGGTCCGTACACCATGCGCCACGGTGGAAATTTCGAGGACAATGCTTTCGCATACAGCACCATCGCAAACGTGCTGTATCTGGAATCGCCCCCCGGCGTCGGTTTCAGCCTTGACACGGTTCCAGCCATCGTTTGGAACGACACGAACACCGCCCAGATGTCATATCTGTTCTTGCGCAACTGGTTCAAGCGCTTCCCGAAATACCGCAACCACAAGTTGTATCTTGCTGGTGAGAGCTATGCGGGGCACTACGTTCCTCAGCTTGCGTATCAAATTTTCACGGGCAGTGACTCGCGCATTCGCGCGAACATGCAAGGTTTCATGGTCGGCAATCCGTGCACTGGTAACATTGGCTGTGGCAACAACGACCCTACACTGAACACGTTCTTGCAGTACCAAGGCTTCGCTGCTCTCAACGCGTCCGTGCCGACCGATCCGAACGCGAACTACGATCCGTATGATCTGCTGGTCCCCACGTGTCCGTCGGCGTCGCTCCTGAGTCGTATCCGATTCCCACACCCCATCGTCGACGCCCTGCGAAAGCGCCTGCGCGACGCCCCGTATCCTTATGGACCCTGTGCCGATAACTTCGTCACCGCTTGGTTCAACCGAGAGGACGTCAAGCAGGCCATTCACGCCGACCTTGACGTGACGTGGACTGAGTGCAGCAACACACTGAATTACACGATTAACTTCGACGGCGTCACGGATCTGTACAAGATTTTCATGGAGCAAACAAAGTGGCACCTGCTGATTTACTCAGGTCTCAGCGACAGTGTCGTCAACATGGCGCAGACTCAAACGATCGTCAACGGCCTCAACCGCCCTCTCAAGGTGAATCAATTCACGGCGTGGAATTATCCGTACGTTTATAACGCGACGGTGCCGCAGCTCGGCGGCTTCTACCTGTTGTTCGATCGCATCGCGTGGGCTGGTGTTCGCGACGCCGGCCACATGGTTCCCCAGTTCAACCCACCCGCCGCTCACGAGCTGTTCCGTTCGTTCCTGGATATCGGTCGCCCAGGTAGGATGTAATTGGCACTGCCTATTGGCAGTCATGTGGTCCGCGTCGCGTTTTGAACGATAATAATCGGCGTTCGTCGTAATGTGTGGCTATCCTCTCGGTGTCATCACGCGCGTGTTCGGAGTGTTCATTTTTGTCGCATGGGACTGCCCGGTGTGCTCCGGTGGTGCTGATAGGAGCGCCCTACGGAAACCTGAAGCACCCACTCACTTGCTTTTCCTACAAGAAGGGGGGCACGATCCATGAGATGTCGTCGATCGCATGTCACAGTGTCCGCCGTAACCGTAGCGGTGGCACTGGTCGTTTGCCTATTGTCAAGCGGCCTACTGCGGGAAGATGATCCCACCGCCTTCGGCTGCTCTGGCGCGCGCTGCTTACGAATCCACACCACTTCCGGTTACACCGCTGCCGTCATGCCGAACTCCGACGAAGGAGCGAAAATCGCCGAAGCTACGGCTGCGGCCACGTTGTCACCTACGGTGAATGTTGTGAACAACACGAAGTTGCGCGGCGTAATTCTCTTTCTCTACGGCGGACGTTGGCACGATTACTTCGTTCGCGCCACGCTACCGAGTCTCGCGGCCTACTTCTTGCGCTGTCACCCGTACCCCGTTCACATCTCTCACGAAGGCGTCACCGCTGCGGTCAAAGGGAGCATTCGTGATGCTCTGACTCGCCACGGGGTCGCCCGGCCGGTGGTGGATTACGAGGACGTCAGCGACACGTGGAAATCATTGCCCCCGGGCGTTTCGGAGCAGGAGCTGAAGACGTGGATGCAAACGGGCGTGCAGTCCAAGTTTCAGGGGCGTGGGTACCGTGTGATGTGCCGGTTTTGGGCCGGACTTGTGTGGCAACGCTCGTCCATGGACAAGTACGACTACTACTGGCGGCTTGACACCGACTCTATCCTGACAAGGCCGGTCATTGTCGACATCTTTCATCACGTGTTCATCGAGCGGCGCTGTGAGTACGGCTACAACCGATTGAAGGGTGAGAACCCTTTTGTGGCCGAACGGCTGTGGGATACCTTCGTGGCGTGGGCACGCCGAGATAACCTGAGCGCGACCCGGTGGCGAGCGGTGAGGCGATTCGCCATGTCTGATCGACCTAACCCCGATCCCGCCACGCAGCTGCGACTCGCCGCCTCGGAACACAACCCTTCAGAGGGCGAGCTGAAATACTTCTGGGCTCCGATGTTCTACAACAACTTTGAACTTGGTAGCTTTCGCTTGAAAAGGGACCCGTTGTATTCGGCCTTCTTCACATACGTTGACACCCAACAGCCGTACGGCATCTTTCGCCATCGCTGGGGGGACGCCCCTCTCCACACCCTTGGGGTCATGGCGGTGCTTTCGGGCCAAGGTCTCTGTAACGTGTCGCAGCGCGTCGTAGGCTATCGGCATGCTGTGAAGCATCCACCAACTGTCGCAGTGCCGACAGCGTCATGCATCGACCTAGCGTAGCGTGCCCATACCCCCGTTGCATGCACCTGTTCCCCTCACTCTAGCGCATGCGCGTGCGAACGTGAGTCTCTTCGTGACGTCGACGTCACTTGTGGTGACGTCACTTGTGGCTCCGTGACCTACCAGGGTCGTGGCTTCATTTCTACCCCTCCAATGGACAACTGGCGTGCCACGATACCGTGCAGCGTGGAGGTGCTTGCGGAGCACGGCGTGAAGGAAATACAACGCCGACTGCACCTGGGAGCGCGGATCAGCGGCCTCACCTCCGCCGATGAGTGGTCACGGTTTGTGCGCGCAGCGAGACTCATGGCATCGGTTCGATCCACTCTGCATCTGCAAGACGTCCGCGAATTGTGCCTTGGAAGTACCTACAAAACCGCTGCGCCATGCCTGGAGCGGCTCGTCCAGCTCATGAGCGACAGTCGATTCGATCCAGTTCCGCAGAGCATCTACGACTTGGCTGTGGCGTCCAACTACGAATTTGCGATTCCGATGAAGATGAACAGCGAGAAGTTTGACTCATCCGCGATGACGTATTATTTTAACTGCAAGGGACGAAAAGGAAAGTACTTTGACGGCATTCACGACATTCCTGATTTCGCCAGATTTGTATTCGTTTTTGCGCACGGGACGAAGGTGGTCGAATCCACGGAGTACTTCTGGGCGCGCAAGCTTGACATTGTTCTTGCCGTGGCGTGGCAACGACTGAAGCCGTTTACGTCTCGCCTGTTAAGTCAAGTCTTGAAAATTCCAGCGACGGGTCCGCCTCCGTCGGCCAAGGACACATTGGTACCAAAGTCCGCCGTGGACCACCTGCAACAGGACCCGTCGACGTCGTCGAGCTTTGTCGTGGCACCCGATCTCCAGGCGTCCTTCGTGGCACCTGTCGCACACCACGGCATCCCGCGCATCACCCTCGAAGACGCCGTCGCGAGGCAAGGGTACATGCGATCTCTGTTTACGAAAACCACCATTGCGGAGCCCTTTTTTGATCGAGTGGTGGTCATCTATCGCGACAAAGGCCCACAAGGCGCCACACGGCCCTTCACGTTAAAGGAGTACGAAGACGTACCGTTCGGGGACCTCGAGGTTGTCTTCCCCCATCGCAAGCTGGGCATGCTGCCTAGCGACCAGATGCGAATGCTCGCGTGGCTGGCCATGATGGTGATTTTCCTGTTCGCCGCCGTCCGCGAGATGATTGACGGCGATGTCGTGGGACAAGACGCCGCCTCTATCGGCTGGATGTCGCTATTCATCATCGCAGGGGTGGCGGCTCGCTTGGTGTCCGGCGTCGTGGCGTACATGAACACCATGTTCTACTACGAGGCGTCCATCAACTCTTGGTTGTCCAAACGCCGCTTGGCACGTGATGCCGCCCTCGTCGCGAAGTTGGCCGACGAGGCGGCGCAGCAGGCCGCAAAGGAGAATATACTTGCCGTGCTGGTCGTCGTGATGGCGGGTGGATCGTGCACCACGCAGTCACTCAAGGCCCAAGCGGAAGCCATCATCTTTAACGCAACGAAGACGCACACTGTGTTCGACGTCGATGCTGCCGTGAAGCGACTGCAGCAGTGGAAAATCGTGGCAGACAGTGGCGATAGTAGCTCACGCGTCGTGTTGGCTCAGGAGTCGATCGGGGGTTGGTGCGATGCCTTCGACATTGAGGGTATCGTCACGGCTGTCAATCACGACTGACGCCCTTTGTACCCCAGTAATCGATTCAGCAGTTCCAATTCTGTTCAAGTGCAAACGCTGCAAAGAATGACCTTTGTTGTGATTTTTCAATGCCCCCCGCAGGATGGCGTCTCCCAGCAAGGCACCCCCGTGCAAAGGTGTCGCCCGCCCGGCGCCGGCAGCAGACTACAGCACCCGCGTGACACGGATCATGGAAAAATACCAACCGGATAAAATCGGCATGGTTCCAACCATGCTCGAGAAGTTCGCCGGTCGAGAAGCTGAGCTGATTCAGTCGTTGGTTACGAAATACGGACCGGAACCGGCCGCGCCAACCGCCTCACCTGCCAAAGTACCCGGAAAGGCTCCGGGAAAGGCCCCAGGAAAGGCGGCGGCCAAAGGGCCACCAGCAGCGACCGAGGCCGAGGCCGCACCGCCTGTGGTGGAAACACCACAGTCGGCAGAGCCGGCAGCCGTAGCGACGAAAGCACCTGCCAAGGCACCCATGAAGGCACCAGGAAAAAAGCCAGCGGGCTCATCCACAGGCGGAGGCGCGGATTTTTCAGCTCGCGTCAACCGCATCATGCGACACTACGATCCGACGAAAGCCAGCGCGATACCGACGATGCTGGAAAAGTACAAGGGCAAGGAGCAAGAACTCATCGACGCGCTGGTCAAGCGCTACGGTCCAGAACCTGAAACGGAGGTGGCCGCCCAAGCTGGTGCGCCGTCTGGGGCGACTCCGTCGAAGACCCCCGCGAAGGCACCCACGAAAGCACCAGCGAAAGTCCCCGCAGGGCCACCAGCGGCCGACTATTCAGCTCGCGTCAACCGGATCATGCGGCACTACGACCCGACGAAAGCCAGCGCTATACCGGCGATGCTGGAAAAGTACAAGGGCAAGGAGCAAGAACTCATCGACGCACTGGTCAAGCGCTATGGGCCAGAACCTGAAACGGAGGTCGCCCAGGCTGGTGCGCCGTCTGGGGCCACGCCGTCGAAGACGCCCTCTAAGGCTCCTGCAAAGGCCGTGACCGGGACACCAAGCTCGTCAGACTACGCCGCAAGGGTCAACCGGCTCATGCGACACTACGATCCGACAAAGGCCAGTGCCGTTCCGGCTATGCTGGATAAGTACAAAGGCCGAGAGCATGAGTTGGTTGAGGCGTTGGTGACTCGCTATGGTCCCGAACCTGCGCAAGGTGAGGAAAATGTTGTTTCTGCAGGCGGAGGCTCGGATTTTTCAGCTCGCGTCAACCGCATCATGCGGCACTACGATCCGACGAAATCCAGCGCGATACCCGCGATGCTGGAAAAATACAAGGGCAAGGAGCAAGAACTCATCGACGCGCTGATCAAACGCTACGGGCCAGAACCCGAAACGGAGGTGACCGCCCAAGCTGGTGCGCCGTCTGGGGCGACTCCGTCAAAGACCCCCGCGAAGGCGCCCACGAAAGCACCAGCGAAAGTCCCCGCAGGGCCACCAGCGGCCGACTATTCAGCTCGCGTCAACCGGATCATGCGGCACTACGACCCGACGAAGGCAAGCGCTATTCCAGCTATGCTGTCCAAGTACAAGGGCAAGGAACAAGAACTCATCGACGCGCTGGTCAAGCGCTACGGGCCAGAACCCGGAACGGAGGTGGCTGCGCCATCGGATCCGCAACCGGAGGCGTCGTCCGCCACTCCAGCCGAATGGCACGACAGGGTGCGTCGCCTCATGAATCACTACGACCCGTCCAAGGCGTCCGCCGTGCCGGCGATGCTGGAAAAGTATAAAGGGAGGGAGCAAGAACTCGTCGACGCCCTCGTCAAACGCTACGGCCCCGAAGCTAACCAGGATACCGTCGACCCCTCCACAGATTTGCCAAACGCAGCGCTTTCGATAGGACCCCCAGCTACTCCTGCCACCGCAGCCCCGGCTGCTGCACCAGCAGCGGTAGTGGTTGAGCCCCCTTCGACGGCACCAAACGGCCCACCCCCAACCACCGGGCTTAGTGCGGGCAGTTCCGACTACGCAACTCGCGTCCAACGGATGATAAACCACTACGACCCGTCCAAGGCGCCAGCGGTGCCGGCGATGCTGGAAAAGTATAAAGGGAGGGAGCAAGAACTCGTCGACGCACTCGTCAAACGATTTGGTCCGGAACCTCCGCAAACGGTTTCTAGCTATTCAGGGACTTCGAGTTACCGGCAGCGCGTTGATCGTTTTTTGAGGCACTACGACCCCGCCAAACTAGAGGCCGCGGCTGGGCTGCTGGAAAAGTACAAGGGAAAGGAGGACGAGCTGATCAGGAATCTTACCACCAAGTACGGCCCCGAACCATCCGAGACCATCAGCGGCCCCACGGCTGCCCAGGGCCTCGCCGTCCAGCCGCTCTCGAACGGACCAGTCACGCCTCCATCCCTCGCTGCCGCGCCTCAAGCGGCTGCACCAGAGGCGCAAGCAGTGCAGCCTCTACCATCAGCTCCTTTGAACGCCAATCCGCCAACCGACGCGCTACCGTCGACGGTGGCACCAAGCACCGCGACGCAGCCGAGCACCGGACCATCAACGGCCACAACTTTGAGCGTGCCGTCAACTACGAACGCCGGCGATCTTCCGTTCCGCATTCGCCGAATGATCGACCATTATGAGCCAGCGAAGGCGGCGGCCACAGACGCACTGCTGGAAAAGTTCAAAGGGAATGAATTGTCGCTGTTGGACGCGCTGAAGCAGCGTTTGGGCCCCGAACCCCCTCTCCGGGATGCGCCGGCCTCGATTGCACCGGCCCCCACCCCGGGCCCATCCGACACCCCACCCGGTTTGAGTGCGCCACAACAGCAACAGCCTTCGGCGCAAGTGAAAGAGCCGTCAGGGGCGGTTGTTGGTGCGACAGCCAATTTGGGACAATTGCCACTTCGCGATCGAGTTCTGCGCGTGATTCAACACTACGAGCCAGCCAACGCGGTCAACGCCGAGGGACTCCTGGAAAAGTACCGTGACCGTGAAGCGCTGCTGTTGGATGGCCTCGTCAAGCGCTATGGACCAGAACCACCGCTGTTGGTTTCCACCCCTTCCGGGTCCGCCGCCCCTCCGCCGCTATCCGATCCGTTCATTACCAGAGTCACCCGCTTCTTGGCACACTACGATCCGCCGCGGGCGGCAGACGGCGTGGCCCTGTGCAGACAGTACGTCGACCGTGAAGCCGAACTGATTCGAAGTCTCGTGACCAGGTACGGCCCTGAACCACCATCACCTCGAGAAGTAGACAGCGGGGCGAACGCAGCGTGGTCTGTGAATCCCTGGGGCGACAAGTCGGCGCTCAGAGAATCGTCCCGGGCACAATGCGACGCTCTCGCTGTGCACTTCGGCCTGGGGCGGCATTATGTGGACGACATCCAGAGGACCGTCGGGCCGGCTCCCGACGAAATGACTGCCGAACTGCTGACGACACTTTTCCCGGACTTTGTCAGCCCCCTGTTTCTTAACGACACACAGCAGCGCACGTTCGTGGCGCGACGTCTTGCGGCGTTTTTATCGTTTCACGAACCAGAGCGCGCGGTCGATCTTGGCCCGTTGCTCCAGCAGTACCGGGGCAGGCCCGCCACGTCGGTCCTCTCGGACGCCATTCTGCGGTACTACGGCAACGTGCTGCAACGCGTCGCCATGCCGAGCGTGCCGGTCGAAGATGCCACCTTGCTACGACAGCACTGCGCGGCGTGGGCGATCCGGCAGATGGGCCTTGCCACCCCACCGGTTCCGGCGCCGCCTCCCCCTCCAGTGAGACCGCTTCTTATCGACACGTCAGTTCAGACGGATGACGAAAAGCCAGTTTTCGAGGACCCTGTACCGTTCGATGCCGATGCGGCGGATCTGATGAGGGGCTCGCTGTCACTTGCGTTTTCTGACTATCGCCGACTGCGTCAGCGGACTGTGTTCGGCAACGGGCAGAGGGGTCCCGACTCGTCGGACGCTAAGCGCAAAGTGAACCCACTGCTGGAGTTGTTTGACGGATCCGAAATCCTGCGAGCCGATGGTTCACCAACGACGGTCCTTCCCAGCCGGCACAGCTTTGTGTCTGACGCCGATACCGGCGAATGCTCGCGCTGTGCCAGCTACCAAAAAATGATGGCGTCCCTTTCTGCCGAAGTGCAAGAGCTGCGCCTGCTCCGGCGCTCCCGCTTCGAAGACGAGCATGGCATCAGCGAAGCATCCGCCGCGGAAGGCGACTGGTGGCTACCGCAACAACCCAGGTTCAGTGGACCGCTCGTGTCGTGTGCGCAGTGTGACGGATTGCGAGAGCAGCTCGTCAAGGTGTCCAAAGCCCTTCACAACGTGAGGCTGCAGCGAGCCACCGCTGGCGCCGCGTACGCGTTGCATGGGGCCATACACGACGGCGATCCGCCCTCGATCCGAAAATTGCTCGCCGCCGAGATGATGCCGTGACGGTGGCCGGATCGTTGTAGTGTTCATTCGTTACTTAGATTTTGTTCGCACATGGCTGCATTGAGGCTGCTGCGCGGGTTGGCGGGTTGTTCGAAGTCGACGTTTGTTTGGAGCGCATTGTCCAGCAGATCCACACCCCTCCTGCCTGACCCCTCGTTTCATATGGCCGTCACCCCCTGCATTGAGCCTGGGTGCCACTTCTATGGCACTCCCAGCCTGTCGAGTTACTGCAGTCAATGCGCCAAGCGACGCAACATTCAGACCACGATCACCACCGCGACAATTGTGGTCCCAGAACAGACGTACTGCAGAGCTAATTGCGGCTTCTTCGGCAACTCATCTATGTTCGGGCTGTGTTCTAAGTGCTTCCGGGAATTACTGGCGAGCGATGCCTTTTTGTGTGCTGTCGCTGCGGCAGTCACCAACGATGTCGCCCCGGTCATGAACTACATCTCGCTCGGCGGTTTGAGTCACCGTCGACTAACCGCCGCGGATGTCGCGTCCTTGCGACGCGCCGGCTTCGCCTCGACCAGTCTGATCCATGAGGGCCGCACGTTAGCCGAGATCGCGAACGACGCGCATTCCTTCGATTGCCTCAGTTATCTCCTCAGCCTGGACACGGAGCACGTGGGCGGCACGCCGCTCACCGTCGTACAGCTGGCGGGAATCCCGGAATCCGCGGATGATCTCGTCGCGGCCGTCAGTATGGGCCAGGTGGAGATGTTAGTCGACGACGCGCAACGGGAGTTGCTGGCGACGGAGTCCCGCACCACAACTGGACTTCGTTTTTTTTGGACGGGCTTGTCGCCTGCGCCACTCACTCAGAGTTGTCGAGACATCGAGATGTGTGACCAATCGAACGTAGTGCTCGCAAATCAAGGTCCGTCGTTGGTTTTCGCGCTGCCCTCAGCGTTGAGAAACCCATCCCCTCGGGCGGCACGGCGACTTGAGCCGTTGTCGGAGCAATCCACCATGCTGCAGGACATTCACCGGGCGCTGAAACACGTGATCACGGATCCGCTCGCGCCATCGCAAGAAGCCTTTCTACCCGACGTGGGAGATGGCTCGCAATTCGCCCCCGTTCACACCGTCGCGGATCTCAACTGTCTATTGCACGGCTGCATGACCGCCATGCTGGGGGTGCGCGACGGACGGCTTGCCTCGGACGATCCGAGTGCTTCAGCGGCCGACACTCGCACGGTACTGCGCGACGCGTTGTACTGCTCGATCCGAGACTGCGACCCCCTGGCCCGGATCATTAGCGGCGGACGGGACGATCGATACGCTACGATTCTCCATGAGGCCGCTCAGGGTCGAGCCTCGCTCGACGGTTCGCACGTATTCGCCCTCGCCAACTTGCTCCGACGGCCCATCGTGGTGTATGCCCACGCGGGACTCGAGGGGGACTTTCGGCACTCGCTGCAGGCGCCGTATCGTATTAGCGGGGTGTACTTGCCGTTGTTGTGGAGCCCGCAGGATTGCGTGGCCGACGCCATCTTGTTGGTCTACTCTCGAGGCCACTTTACCTGCATCCTTACGTACGCGGATGCGCATGCCACGTCGCTGCAGGCATTTCCCTTATGCGACGAACAGCACGAACGGCTTCCAATCCACTTTAGCGATAGTTTGGACCTACGCAACGCCGCACCGGCGGACCACCAGGCATCGACCGCAAGCGCGGCGTACACTGGCTTGGAACAAGCACTCTTGTCTCGTTACTTGCGCAATTTTCGTATCGTGGTCGATCTACCCACCTCCTCGGAGCCCACGATGCAACGAGCCCTATCGCGCCAAGTCGGCTTGGCGGACATACAGCATCCTGGCCGCAGGGCGGACGACGAGCAGGCCAGCGCGGTTATTCAACATCGAGTTCACGCAGCGCTGGTTGCTCTCGTGCTCCAGGTCGACGCCGAACAGGCGGCAGGCGCTTGACCCAGTCGTCAATCGTTCTCGTCCTCCTTCTTTTTATGATGCATCGTGTCGCCCCTTTTTTCATTGCGCATTGTTCCTTCGCTGAAGTTTCATTACCCCATCGGTGTTGGTCTGGGAGACCAGCTCTTGTTGATTTGTGGTGGGTCCCGGGCGACAGTGAACCTGGACTTCAAATGCCCCCCACGGTCGTCGATGACGCGGCGGCCGCGGCTTGCTGTGTGGCGGCTGCCATCGTGACGCTCTCCGTCGCGTGGAGCGCCGCACTCGGCGGACGGCGCGCCGGTGGACTGGGTGTGGCTTGTCCCGCCCCATCGCCTCTCGCCGTGGTTCTTTCTTGGCTCGCCTCGCTGTGCACCGTTGCAACTATCGTGACGACGGTGGCGGACGACAGCGCCGTCGTGCGTCGCGCATCCGTTCTTGTCCTGTGCGTGGCGGGCATGACGCCAAGAATCCTCCCTGCCACGCGCACCTGGCACCGACACAGAGCGCTGGATGGCATCATCTGCGCCGCGTTGGTGTTTGTTTCCATGTGTGAGTTGGCGCGTCTGTGCCTCGTGGTGCCGAGAAGCACCGGCCCCGACGGCTGGGCGGCGCTTGTGCTGTCGTGCGCACACCGAAATCTGGTGATGTCGCAACTGGCGCCTCTGTTCGATGTTGTGGCCGCCGCAAGCGTCATGCTGGCGGGGGGTGCCGTTTTCGGCTGGTCGCAGCTGCTTGCCCTCCCCGCGACTCCGCTTCTTGGGGAGAGTGCTGTCGCCGATGCACAGCAGCTCGCGATGGCTGCGTTCGCCACGTCGGCCGATCCATGGACGGATTTTCAATCCGAGCCCAACCCGACGACTGCGGCGCGATTCCGCCGTCCCACACCGGTCGGCCTCGATGCGCATGCGGAAGTGTGCGAGCGGCTGTCGAACGTGTCGTCGGAGTTGACCGCGCGCTGGCGATGGTCCTTTGCCGGGTTGGCCGCGGTGCGGCTTGTATATGAGGCCCTCAGTCTCATCCCGTCGCTGTTGATTAGGTCTCTGATCGATCACTTCGAGGCCGAGCAGCAGACGGCCCGCGGCGACTCAGCGGCCGCGGTTCGCGGGCTGTGCGTGACGACGGGTCTCGTCGCGGCGATGGTCATGGTGAATGTGGTTGGTCTTTTCCTCCGGTCGCAATACGCGTTGGCCATGCAAAAGATGGCGACCGACGTGCGAGGTCGGCTGTCGATGGCCGTTTTCGACGTGGTGTTCCACGCGCGACGCTCCATCATGGAGTCGAGTGAAGTCAATCTCGAGCCTTCGTCTCGGAACACTGCGAGTGCCGGTCGAACGACCAAAGGCCAGCTCGCCAGTCTCTTGACCGTTGACGCGTATCGAATCACGGACCAACTTCCAAGCATTAACGATCTTTGGGCCCTTCCCTTCCAGGCAACGTTTGCCCTGTACTTGCTATACGTGCAAGTTTCTGTTGCTTTTTTCGCGGGACTCGCCATCGCCTTGGTGCTTGTCCCCGTCAACATCAAATTGGCGCGGAAAATAACGGCCGTCAATCGCCTCATGATGGCGGCCAATGACGAGCGCTCGAAGCGCGTGACGGAGTCCTTGCAGGGCATCGCCTTCATCGTCCAGGCCGGTTGGTGCGACCGCGTGGTCAGGTGGATCGCGGCGCCGCGGGCCGTGTTCATGCAGCACTTGCGGTGGGTCAAGCTGCTCGACGGTTGGTGCGTCTTCTTCTGGGCGACCACTCCCCTCCTCGTCCCGTTCGCAACGTTCGCGCTCTACGCCTTTTTACTGTCACGTGAGGGACTTCCTGGTGGCGCGTCGTCCAGCGCGGGCACCGTGCTCGCAGCCATGTCGCTGTTCAACGCACTCATCACCCCGCTCAACGCGTTCCCTTGGGTCATCAACGGCTGTGCCGAGGCATTGGTGTCCAAGAAGCGGCTGGAGAGCTTCTTCCGCTCGATATCCGTTGCCGCGAGCGCTGTCAATGCGGCTCTAGCTGTACCGGCGGCCGCGAGGAACTCCGTGCCCTCGGATGGCTCAGGTGGTGGTGATGAGCCCCCCGTGCTGCGACTTCAAGACGTGACGTTTTTACATCGTGTAACCGCCGCCAGTGGTGAGGGCGACTTTCACCTTGACGTCAAATCGTTTCATGCCTGTTTCGGCGAGCTCGTCGTCGTCGTGGGCCCTCCCGCCTCCGGGAAAACGATGCTGGTGAATGCTTTGGCGGGGGAATGCTTCATTGCGCGCGGTTCGGTGGTTCAGCTGCCGTTTTGTTGCCCCCTTGCCGTCGGTGAGGGCACACCGCCGATGGTTTTCACGTCTGAGCAACCACCGTTTCTGTTGCCAGCGTCGATACTCGAAAACATCACGCTTCGGCCTCCCAGCGCGACCCTTCGGACGGTCGATCAGTTCGTCGCGCCTGCGCTCGAGGCGGTGGCCCTCACGGAGGAGTTCGGCGTGCACCGCAACGTAGCCGCCACCATGGTGACGGATGGAGGCGCCGGCCTCAGCGGCGGACAGCAAACCCGTGTGTGTCTTGCACGTCTTGACTATCGAGCGAGTTGCATCCCTCCCCGCCGAACGGTGTGGCTGCTCGACGATCCCGTTTCGAACCTCGACCCACGCGTGGCGCAGCACGTCGTTCGTCACTGTCTCGTCCGTGCCGCGCGCGACAGAAGTGCCTGTGTCGTGGTCGTCACCTCTCGCGCGGACTCGCTGCTGCTGCCGCACGCGCATCGAGTGTACGAAATCGTGGACAGTACCGTTGTGTTGTCGTCCGAGCGATGGCACGCCACACCCGACGTCGGGCCGCCGGCGGCTGCATTAGCGGTAGAGAGCCAAACAAGAGCGGAGCCGACCGGCACTTCCACAAGCCCTGCAGGAGGAGGGGACATCGACGCCACTCAGCAGGGACGCGTCAACGCTGCCTCCATCCGCTTCTACTTCCGCGCGGTGGGAGCGTGGTGGTGCATGGTCGTCGTGGCGTCGCTGATCGCAATGCAGGCGGCGCGCAACTACAGCGACTGGTACGTGGCCGCCTGGGCGGGCTCGGTCGTGGGTTCAGTCGCAGCCCCGAGCAGCAACACGACCGGAGATCCTTCCGCAAGCGGCAGTAGAGGCACCGCTTCACTCGTCGCAAATGTTAACGAATTTCTGTCCACCTATGCGGTGATCGTCGGCGTTAACCTTTGCGTGGCGTTTGTCCGGTCTTTTTCTTTTAGCCTCGCCGGCCTTAGCGCGGCACGCACGGTACACGACACCTTCGTGCAGCGCTTGTTTTCGTCGACGCTGACGTCGGTGCAACGACTGAGCGTGGGCCGGATCATCAGTCGCTGCACGCGGGACGTCTACGTGATCGACGACAGCCTTCCCTTCACACTCAACATCGTCATGGCGCAACTGTTCCTCTTGATGGGGGCGCTCGCCATCATTTTCGCGGCTGCGAGCTGGATCACCGTCGGCTTTTTGCTCCCCGCCTTGCTGCTTTACTACCTTCTGCAAAGGCCTTACAGGAAGGCGGGCAGGGAGCTGAAGCGGCAAGAGGCCGCGGCGCGAGCCCCGGTGCTCGATGCCCTCATGGTCGTCGCAGAGGGTGGCGTGACCCTCCGTGCGGCCGGCCGCGAAACGCTTGACGAGTTCCGCAGCTGGAGCACCGATCGTATCGAGCACCTGCAGGTGGCCACCATGCGGCTCGCGTGGCTGACAACCTGGTTCGGCATCCGTTTGCAGGTAATCGGCGCGGGATGCTTGCTGGTGGTTGGAGTCGCCGTTTCCGTCGCCGCCTATCTGGCACCCCCTGCAGATGGCTCGCGCATCGGAACTGCTGGTCTGGCACTCACTTATGTGTCTCCGTTGACGGGGTACCTCGCCGCGCTGCTGTCCGCATTCACAGAGCTTGAAAAGATGATGGTGAGTGTCGAGCGCGTCGGCGAAGTCATCGGCGAGGGTGCTTCCGATGGGCACGCGCTACTCGAACCCGAGCCCACGATGCCGCCCGAGTTGCAGAGCGCCGTTCCGCCCGGATGGCCACGCCAGGGCGCGATCGATATCTCGAACCTGCGCATCGCGTACCCTCGCGCCGCCGACGAGAAAGGAAACCATTGCGCGCCGCCGGTGACGGCAGTGATGGGTGTGTCGTTGGCGGTGGCGGCGGGTGAACGCGTGGCGCTCGTCGGGCGGTCTGGCAGCGGAAAGACGACGTTGCTACAGGCCATCCTACGCCTCGTTCCCTTTGTGGCTGGTTCGGTCTGCATCGACGGCATCGACATCCTGAGTGTCGACCCGATGCTCCTGCGCAGTCGGATCGGTGTGGTGACCCAGTCGCCGTGCTGTTTTTCGGGAACGGTGAGGACGAACATTGATCCGTTCGACGAGTACTCTGACGCGGCCGTCGCGCATTCACTACGGCTCGCTGGGCTTCCCGTGATGTCTCTCGACGCTGACGTCGTCGAAGCGGGGCACAACCTGAGTCGCACGCAACGCATGCTCCTCTCCGTGGCAAGAGTGCTGCTGCAAGACGCCCGCATCGTGCTGCTCGACGAGCCATGTGCGTCAATGGACGACGCCGCGGAGCGTGGGTTCTACGAGTCCCTACGAAGTGCGGCTTGTTGGCGGGACAAGACCGTGCTGCTCGTGAGTCACGGTACGGACGACGCACTTCGTCACCTGCTTGTCGACGGCACGTTTCATCGTGTTGTGCGACTGGACCGCGGCGAGCAAGTCGTCTGGGACGGGGACGGGGCTGCCTCCGCCGCTGCCCAGAGCATCAATGCTTGAAGGGAACCAGCAGGCGAAGTCAGTCAGCTTATGACAACCACCATAAGAAAAGGAATTTTAACCACCCCATGCTTGAAACAACTCCTGAACCCTTCATGTGGCCAACATTTTCGGGAAGGGGCGGGGTATTCAGATTGCCGTCTTCTCGTTTCTCATCCACAATGTTCCGCCACCTCGGATACCTTCTTCAGGGCGCGATCTTCATCGGCTCCGGCTTGAGCAAGGTGACGGCGCCGGCTGACACCGTCGCTGAGATCAAGAAGACCCTGTTCCCCAAGCTGTTCAACGAACTGACTGGCGGCGCCGTCAAGCTGGACCTGACGCTGTTGACCCAGGCCATCGGCGTCGCGATGCTCCTCTTCGGCACCATGTTGATCGTCGGCTTCGCTCGTCGCTTGGCGGCGTGGGCACTGTTCTTCCTCTTGGCCGCCATCACTGCCTTCGTGCACGTCAACCTTGAGAATCCCAAGGCCACGCCCCTCCCCGACATGATCCAAGTCATGAAGAACGCGTCCATTCTCGGTTCGTTGCTCGTGGTCGCGAACGCGCCTCGCTTCCCGAAGGCGGCGGTTCGCAACGCGAGCCCGTCTGACAAGCCGAAGAGGTCGTGATCCGGTGGGAGGGCCTCGGTCTATATCCATGTCGTAAGAGGCGCGCTCCTACGTCCTTTCCGACTCGCTCCCTTCAGCGAGATCACACACAAGAGCAGAGACACAAGATGGGTCGGAAAGGCGGGATGGGGGAAAGGGGAGGGCAGATGGGCGACGACGAGAGTACACAGGGTGTGCGCGGCCGTGCTCTCGCGGCATCTGTTCCGTAACTGATTGGTTGAAAAAATGAGGCCGTGACACTCGGGCTCTCTCTTGAGCTCCGACCTGGAGACTGGCGTTGTTGTTGCCCAGCACCCCCCTCATCCGACCATCATTTGAACGACCGTAGCGTCCCCCATGAGCAGCTTCTGGTGGCCGTTCCGCACCGGGGACGACGACACGCTCAACGCCACCCCGGCGGCCGCCGATGTGTACGCCAGCATTGGCGACATGCCCACCAACGACTACTACACCGAGTTACAACGTTATCACGAGGCAAAGTGGCGCCGCGGCATGGTGCACAACGTCGTTCCTGGCGTCCTTTTCGGCGCCGCGTCTGGCCTGGGCTGGGGAACCTACCAGTCGAGGCGGTCGCATATGCGTCACATTTCACGGCCTAAGGTGATCGCAACACACGTCGGGGCGGTCACGGCGATCGCGCTGACCACAACTGCGGTGCACCATTTTCTGCTTGTCTCGAGCGGCTACAAGCAGTCGAGTTTTCAACCTCTCATCGCCGGGATGGTTGGTGGCTGTGCGTTTTCGATGAGCTATACCGGGAGCGTCAACATGGTCGCGGGTGCCCTCGTGGGCGTGTTGTACACCGCCATCTGCAAGACGACGAACTGGTACCAGGAACGGGCCATGATCGACTTCCTGACAACGCAACAGCAGATTCAAACACCGATCCATCGGGTGGCTCCCGAGCTGCAAATGCTGTACCGCTCGTTTCTGTTCGACCACCGTCCGGTCGAGGATTCGGACGTCGACCGGCGACGCGCGTTGCTGCTGGAACGGGAGGCCAACGATACGCGGCTTGACAGCCAAGCGTATCTCAGCGCCGTGCAACGAGCCATGGAATCCGTCACGTTTCCAGAGTGGTGGCCGTTGCGGCTGCCCACGCCGCTGGACGACAAGCAAGCGCTGCTCGACCAGCGGCTGCGTGACGACGCGATGAAACGACGAATCGACGCCATCAATAAGGAGAACAGCGGGGACGTTATTTTCTCGCGGCCGCTTCGCACTGAAAAGACGCGCGCGTACGTACCCGACTAGCGGGGGGCTGTGGGCGCATTTCGTCGTCTTTTTTGACCTTTTCCCTGATCACGTTCATGCCCTGATGAGTCGTCCGTCACGTGTGTTGCGTTGTGGTTTCCCCTTCCTGTTCAATTCCTCCTCGATGCAGCGATGCTCACGCGGGTCTGGAGAAATGCGGCAACCACTGCCATCGTCGCCGTGCGCGGCTGCCGGAGGCAGATTAGCAGCACCGCACCCCCTTCGCCGACGGCGGCTAGTGGTGCCCAGAGCGAGGGAGAAGCGTCATTCAGGGCGACGGCGGCATCGTGGGCCAGGGGACGCAGCCGTCAATGGGCCAACAACTTCAGTCGGCAATTTGCGAAGGATTCTTCATCGCTTCCTTCCCCGAGCCCGTCACCTCGCTCCCTGAGACTTCCACTTTCGTTTCTTCACCAAAAGAGGTCTACCTTTGCCGAAAAATGGCAAGTCGTCCTGCACACGCTATCCACCTTGGGCGGTGTGTCGTGTCTCCCACCGGGCACCGTGACGGCGGAGCCGGCACGAGACAAGTTCCTTGTCTATTACGACACCGCCGAGGCTTACGTGGATATGTGGAAGGCGGTGGATAGCGCCAAACGCTCCGTCGTGTGGCATACTTACATCTGCAAGGACGACACGGTCGGTCGTGCGACGATCGAACGCCTGGTGGCGGCGCGCGCACGGGGCGTCGACGTGACGCTGTTGTGGGACTCCGGCGGCAACATCACGGGTCGAGACCGGCTGATGGCCTCGTTGCGCGAGAGCGGTGCCCTCGTGGTGCAGTATCGACCGTTCTTTCCTCACATGTTCTCCTACTTCTTCGTCAAGGGCATGAGGTGGCAGGGGAGCCCTGCCATCCGGAACCACCGGAAGATCGTGATCGTCGATGATCGCGTCGGCTTCATTGGAGGGCTCAACGTCGGCGACGACTATGCCGGCGCGCGCGTGGGTGGCAACGGTCGCTTCAGGGATACAATGTGCAGGGTGGAGGGCCCCGCCGTGCGCTGCCTTGCCGCCGCCTGCCGGGAGACGAGCGACTCGGAGAAGCCGCTGGCGCGTCCGATCGCAACAGCCGTGTCGCGTTGGCGGACGTGGGCGGGACGAGCGCTGCGGTTCCGCGCGTCGTCCGTCATGGGGTCGTCGGTGGTGATGGACTGGACGCAAGGGGGCCGCCAGATTAGCGGCTCCCTCCATCGAAGGCGCGTGCAGTGGCGCGAGCGCAGCCGCAAGTTTATCTCCGGAGGCCGCTGGAACCTGGTGTCGCGGCACGCGTCGCGAGTCGCGAACCTCTCCACGGTCAAGCTTCCCTTCCGGTCGCTGAGGTTTCCCCCCTCTCGAGTCCCTCCAGCAAGCGAACGGGCGGACGCACCGTCACCCAACGTTTATCCCGGTGTCGGTGGTCCACCCATAGCGGGCGGCATCCCACTTATGACCCAGGTCATCGGTTGCAACCCCATGACCCGAAATTGGTCGCTGCAAATGGCCTTCTGGCTGGTATCGAAGCGCAGTCAAAGGTCTCTGCACGTCACCACACCTTACTTCCTGCCAAACGTGCGGCTGGCGAACGCGGTGTTGGCCGCGGCCGCAAGGGGCGTCGACGTTCGCGTCCTCCAGGGGGCGCACCACTCCACGGACCCGTGGTTCATGTGGTACGCGTCGCAGTACATCACGCGGCGGATGCTCAACGCCGGCGTCAAAATTTACGAGTACCAGCAGCGCGATTCGATCATGCACGCCAAGACCGTGGTGGTCGACGGCGTGTGGGCGGCGGTCGGCAGCTACAACTGGGACATGATGTCCAACAAGAACCTCGAGGCGAGCATCACGTCGACCGATGCGTCCTTCGTGGCGCAAGTCGAAGATCACTTCCAGCGAGACCTGGCCCTTTCCCGGCAGCTGACGCTCGAGGAATTCGATCGCCGCTCGATCGTAGTGCGCGTCGCATCGTGGGTCTTTTTTCACTCCATTCGCCTGCTCGAGATTTTGTCCTTTTGGACGTACGACGATCCGGAACTGGCCTCCCTGCAGGAGTGACCGGGGTGAACCGAACAGCAAGTTGGAGGAGGAGCGCGAATCATCGAAGGTTGGCTGTCCGCACTGGCGTCCGCGCGATCCCATGAGGGGATGCTGCTCTATTTTTTTCTCCACCGGTGCTGACAGCGGTTTCACTCCGTGTCGCACCGACCGGCGTTGGTTTATTTTTTTGCTGGCTAGTGCTTCCTCCCCATTTTGGGTGCTTGACACGGGTGACTTAGAATGCCCCCGAAGCAGCTCGGCCGCAGCGTCATGGTGGCCACGAGAACTCCGATCGCGGGAGTGAAAACGACGCGAGACGCGGTGACGTTTCAGGGAATCGTGTCGAGAGCGCCGCCACCGCCTGGCGCCGTCGCCGTGGTGGTGGACACCAATGTGGCTGCTAAGCCATCGCCGCCGGCCATCCTTGCGTGCGATGACTGCGCCCGACAGCTCCAGGCGACCGTGGCTGCACACGCCCATCTTCGCGACCGGCTGTACGCAGCGCAATGCCGAGCGATTCAGTTATTACAGAATCACGCCTCACTCGACCAAATTTGTGGCGAAGTGTGCGTCGCTGCGGCCTTGGCGAGTTCTCCCTCTTAGACGATTCACCCCGCACCAACCCCCCAAACCAGGACGGCCCCAACGGGCCTGGCCCCGTCCGTCAAGGTGTTCCGCGCAAGGGGAGCTGCGAATGTTTTTGCTTGCCGCATCTCGGAAGGATAGGGAGGAGAGGGACACACACACACTGCTGGGTATCGACGTATTTTTATCCGTTGATGCCCCCGAAAGGCGACGAAGACGCGCCGTCGGGCGGCGGCGGGTTGTCCGCCATGAGCGGCATTTCCGGCGTGCTACTTCTATTTTCGATGGCGTCCATCGTCAGCACCGCGGTGCCGCTGGTCAGACACCGATTCTGGTACGTGCCGCTGTTGTGCCTTGCGCTCGCGATCATTGTCCTGCGCTGCGTGGGGCTGCTCATCGTCGGCACGGTCATCTTCGTCGAGAGCGTCGGTGCGGCGGCCGTGCTCCGCCGTGGGCACAACTTGCACGACGAGCTCACGGTGACGCCGGTGGCGAAGGGACACCCTTTACCGGACGTTCGAACTGCCGTGTTTGAAGCTCTGGTCTCCAACACGGGCATCTATGCGCTTGCAGTTCTCGCGTGCGGCTGCGGAACCCTGTTCATCGGCGCCGCGTGGCTCAGCGGCGTCGTGGTGCCAATGCTCAACACGGTGCGGACTTTCCGCGTCGACACGGCGCCGCCCGTGCCTCACGTTGCGCCCCTGGAAGGGGGGCTAGTTCCCCGCAAACCGCGGCGGCGTGCGTGACGTTCTGGGTTGGAGTTGGTCCACGTGAAAACGCACGTTGCCACACCTACGAGAGAAAGCGTGTGTGTCGCAATTCCGCGGCGACAAGTGTGTTTGTTTTCCCCACAGCGCGCCTCGCACCCCGTTCTTCTCACGCCATGTCGCATCCCAGTCCCGTTGTGTCGCTGGCGAGCGACCTTCGCGATGTGGTGGCCGTGAGCGCCGTTTCCCCGTCCGCTCTCCGCCAGAGGGCCGCCATCGCTTGGACACTGCGTGACGTCCTAGAGCGCCTGCTGAACGCCTCGTCACCTCCCCCCGGTCGAGCGGCAATCGAGTGCTATGGTTCCACCATCATGGGTGTGGGACTCGACAGCAGCGATCTAGACATCGCCGTCCACTTTTCCAGCCACAGTGATGCCGCCCAGCAAGGTTGGTCCATCCACGCGGCCACCGCATTCTGCCAGTGCGACGCCGTTCTGACTCAGAACGAGTTCGAGATCATGCGCGTCACGCCAGCTTTTCGACTGGTGCAGGTCGTGACGGTCCGCCACCGGGCCAGCGGGGTCCTGTGCGATGTGAGCTTTGGCCAGTCCTCTGCAGTTCTCTTCACCACGCATTTCCTCAAAACATTCTTCGACGAGCAACCCGTTGCTGCGATGCTCGCTGTTGTGGTCAAGGCCGCGGTCCGCGACTTGTCGCTGTCTCGCGAAGTCGTATCGAGCCAGGTCGTCACGTTGACAGTTACGGCGTTTTACCGGGCTGCGATGACGGCCGTCGCTGCCAGCACCTTTGGGGCGGACAGCCTTGCGTGGCTGCTCCTCGGCTACTTGGGCTGCTTCTCCGCAGGTGGCACATTTGCCCCGCAACACGTCGCCGTCGTGGCGGACCATCCGGCCGGATTCGTCTTGCGACAAACGACGAGCTCCCAAGAGGCGAAAGGCTTTCTCACGCCGCTTCAGTGGCTGGTCGTGGACCCCGGCACGAAGGAGAATGTGGCGTTGAAGTGCTGTCGGATTCACGAGTACCGTGACGCCCTCCGCCGCCTGTGGGACCGGCTCGTGGCTGCTTATCCGGGGACCGTCGACTCGGCCAACACCGGGGGTGGAATCCGTCACGTGTATCGCCCTCGCCTCGCGCCGCACGCCATGGAGCTCGTCCTTCCGCAGTTCCTATCCACCAAGATGGGATCGCTGGGGCAGCAACCTGTCCCGTCGCGCAACCCTTCGTCAATCACTCCTGAGAACGTGCCTCAACCCGCGGTTCTTCCCACATCGCCTCCTCGCCGTCGGCACAATCAACGACTGGGGGAAAGCGCTTTCTGTTTGTCACCGTCGGCTCCTCGGCGGTCGTCCGGGCGGCTGTCCCGCGCCGAGGAGGCCGCTCTTGTCGGCGGCGCTATGCAGGAATTCTTCTGCGCCAGCTCTCGTCTCCTCGTCACATCACCCCCTGAAGACGACGGACTTCCTCGTCGACCTTCTTGCGGCCACCAGCCAGTGTGCGCGACGCCGGCGCATGGGATTCAATCCCCACGCGGATAGCCAGTCGTTCCCCGTTATCATCCTCACGATTTGCAAGAAAATTGGTTGGCCCTTCCTTCCTGTTTTTTCGCGTTGCATGCGCCACCGCAAAGCATCGCGCGACAAATGCTACTCCTGAATGATTTGGGCCAAACGCAAACGGGTGGGCAGCAAACCAACCGCTCCACCTCTAAACTTGTTGTGCACGAATATGGCCGCGACGGAACCATCCGCGGAGGAGTTGATCGAGTTACTGCCCGAGGACAAGCGGGCGTCGATGCGGCGCTTGCTGTTCGGCAACCCGGTGACGAACCTTCCCGTCCCCGCGGCCGCAGCGGCGGTGGCTGCCGCTTCTGGCTTCGATATTTGCATGTACAAGACGCCGTGCCCCCCGATGCAGACTCACGCACCGCGCATCGTCCGCATGGCGGTCGTGCAGAACGCCATTGCCGCGCCGACGACGGCCCCAGTGGACGATCAACGCCGAGCGATCTTTGACAAGTTGGCTCTCATCATCGACGCGGCGGGCCTATGCGGCGTCAATGTGTTGTGTCTGCAGGAGTGCTGGACAGGACCGTTCTTCATGTGTACCCGCGAGCGGCAGCCGTGGCTCGAGTTCGGGGAAGAGGCGCACACAGGGCCATCATTCCGATTCATCTCCAATCTTGCCCGGAAGCACAACATGGTCATCGTGTCGCCCATCCTGGAGCGAGACGGGGCCCACAACGGCACCATCTGGAACACGGCGGTGGTCATCAACAACAACGGCGCGTTCCTCGGCAAGCACCGCAAGAACCATATTCCGCGCGTCGGGGACTTTAACGAGTCGACGTACTACCTGGAGGGCGACACGGGTCACCCCGTGTTCGAGACAGCGTTCGGACGAGTGGGCATCAACATCTGCTATGGACGGCACCACCCGCTCAACTGGATGATGTTCGGCCTCAACGGCGCGGAGATTGTGTTCAACCCGTGCGCGACGGTCGGGGCCCTTTCGGAGCCGCTCTGGGGCATCGAGGGGCGCAACGCATCCATCGCGAACACGTACTTTGTGGGGTGCTGCAACCGGGTTGGGACCGAAGTGTTCCCGAACCCGTTCACCTCTGGCGATGGCAAAGCGGCCCACGCGGACTTCGGTCATTTCTATGGCAGCAGCTACATTGCCAACCCCGACGGCAGCCGCACCCCAGGACTGTCGCGCGTGAGGGATGGCATTGTCGTCAACGAGGTCGACCTCAACCTTTGCCAGCTTGTCAAGGACCGGTGGATGTTTCAGAGCACGGCCCGCTATCCCATGTACGCCGAGGGACTGGCGAAGTATACAAGGCTCGATTTTGTTCCTCAGCGCATCACAGACCCCAGTATCGCTGCGTGACGTCAAACTACGATTTGTTTCCTCTGGCACGGGGGTGTACAGGTGTTGTGGGGGAGGGATGTGGCTTCCAATTGTGCATGGTATTCCTGGGTGGGCCAGGAGACGTTCGTTAAGGTGCTACCCACGGCAGCGAGACAGGCCATTTGTCAGATTACCTTCTTCCCCCTCCGCCGCGACCCTTTACTAGCGACCTCCACTTTGCCCTTATTCTGGACCCTTCGGCGGCCAGCGAATGGAGTCTCTAGACAGTGACAGCCGTTATGCGGCAGCCTTCGTCGCGCCCCCCGCGTCGATATCGTCCATGAACCGCTTCACCCACATCGGCGCCGCCGCGTCGCCTATGGACACACTGCAACTGTCGGTGAGTTTTCCCTCACAGCTGGCTGTGAAGCATCGCGGACCCTACGCGGGGTCCGCGGCCGTCCATCGACCCGTTGCAAGCCAAGTGGGAGAGCCCACCCGAATCGCGTTGATCACGCGACGAGCAAGTGACGCCAATCACCGGCCATCACAGGTTGCCGCCGTTGCAACGCGTGCGCCGCTTGCGTCGCCGGGGCCACGCCCCGCCTCCGCGTGTCCCAAGCCGCAGGCGTCTGGCCCTGGCTTACTACCGCACCACGGCTTCGGGGACATTCCTGACACAGCGCTGTCTCTCATTGTGTCCTTCCAAGGTGGCCGGTGGGTCGCTGGCGTGGGATCGTGGGTGTGTCGCCGGTGGCTCACGGTGATCAGCGACGACGTGGAGCTGCGGGCCCAACGATTCGAATTCTACTGCCCCCTGGAGCAATCGCCTTTGTCCATGTTCGCTGCAACCGCTCCGAGCGACAGAGGGGGCGGCATCCTCCATTACCTGTGCGGCGTGCGGCCCCGGCAAACGCGAGCCTCGTTGCATCTTATCGACGTCACGCCAACCGTGGCCGGGGTGCGAATCGCCAACGTGCCGGAGACCGGCTCGTCGTCATCGCTCACGGTGCTCCGCCGTCAGCAGATGAACTCTTACGAGGTCCTTCTCAGAAATGCGTGTGAGCGGTGCGATCGGATCCTTGCTCCCGATCGCTCTTCGGTTGCCCCGGTAGTCGGTGTGTCCACCGACAGCGTTCCCTTCGCGTGGATAGGATTCGACTTTGGCAGCCTCCGGGTCAGTCCAACGCACTACACGATCGCGGTGGCCGGCGGATCTCACGAACCCGTCCCACGGGACTGGGAACTGCAAGGCAGCCAAGGCAACCTCAGTGACTGGGGGGCGTGCGACTGGCACGTGCTTGATGCGCGGCATGTGGGTGATGCGCCGGTCTTTGGTCGCTTTCAAACCGAGTGTACCTTTCCTGTCGTCGCCAACGTCTTTTCGCACGAGTGTCGGACGGTGGATGCAGACACGCCGTCGCCGCGCAACCAGAGGGAAAGGCACCCCGCAACCTCCCCTTCCGCGACCGCCTTCCGGTTTCGGCGCTTGCGCATCGTGCAAACCAGCCGCAACAGCCACTGGGGCCATCAGTTGCACCTTTCGGCGGTTGAATTTTTCGGGCGGCTGACTTTTGCGAACTCGTAGCAGCGCGGCGCGTTGGCTGGTGTATACTTAGTAGTCCTTGTGTGGGTCCCAACTGAGGCACCGCTGCAGTGAGAACAGTATCGTGTGCAAAGCGGCGGTGAAAACCGCATTGACGTCGACCGATCTTGCGCCCTTTCCCTCCTCCGGTACGGCTGTCGCAGCGGTCTCTCTTTCACACGTCGGGTACCATGGCCGCACCAGGCAAACATGTTCTGACTTACTGGCCGATTCGCGGCCTCGGCGCTCCCTGCCGCATTGCCTTCACGTTGGCCGGCCTCCCCTTCGATGACGCCCATCCCGACCGTGCGGTGTTCTTCGGCCCGAACCCCATGCGCGAGGCCAACCCGATGCTCAACCTGCCGTGCGTAACGCTGCCCAACGGGCGCATCATCGTACAGTCGGGCGCCATTTTTCGTTACATTGCCCGCCTGGGCAATCTGTATGGCGCCTCCGACGAAGACCGCTGCCGCGTCGATGAGGTGCTGGAGCATCTCGTGGACCTTAATCGCGAGAAGAGCGTCATGACGTACGACAAGGAGAACCATGCGTCGCACAAGGCCGACTTCCTGACCAAGTCGATTCCCTATTACTTCGGCACCCTCGAGGGCTTCATCGCGAAGAACGGCACGAGTTTTGCAGCGGCCAACGAACTGACCATCGCTGACGTGGTCCTCTACGAGCACTCGTCCGCCGTGCTGGCCCTTTTCGGCGAGGACGCCCTGGCCGCCTATCCCTTGGTTATGCGGACCGTCCTCGCGGTCAAGAATCACCCCAAGCTCGCCGCGTACCACACGCAGGCAGCCGCCACACCCTTCAACGGCTTTGCCGGCGCGTGGGGCGCGATGAAGATCTAAATGATGTGCCCCGAAATAACGCACGCAAGGATAACCCCACCCACTCACCGTCATTTGTCCGTGGGGGGGGGGGGGGGGGCCGGGG
>ERZ1292633.350-Hain-H41-02um-R1-350-length-57323-cov-8_pt2 | contig 30965 bp, 31 predicted proteins | sample MGYA00564406_ERZ1292633 | MGnify/ENA primary metagenome ERZ1292633 (study PRJEB36523, sample SAMEA6512639) | groundwater metagenome | collected 2019-01-08 | study: AquaDiva: Metagenomics assemblies of 32 groundwater samples
TCGTTCGGAAAAGGACGTTTCCCGCTCGATTTCCGGTTGCCAGATGGGCGGGTGGGCAAACCGGGCTTTCAGCGCGGCGGGCAACAGGTGCGCAGACGGAACGGCAGGCATGTCGTGGTCGATGCGCCAAATCGGAACATTGCGGGGGTCAAAAGTCAAAGGGCGGGACACAGGCGTTATTTATAACCGACAGAGGGGGCGCTCGCCTTAGAATGGCCGGCGCTGCACTTTTTAACAGCGTTATTTTTATTGATTTAGGTTGACACCATGAAGCGTGATTATTTTTCGCAAAGCACCCCCTCTGAGCGTCGTTTTGGTGAGCACCGCTCCGGCACCTGCATGGCGCTGATCGATGGCCGGTTTTTGATCTGGATGGCACAACAAGGCGCTTTGGGCGCCACAGGCGAGTCGGTGAACCGCCAAGGCTTGCTCAGTTTGCTGTCGCAAGCGCTGTCGCATGCCGGGCTCGATGTCGATTTGCGCCGCATTTACTGGTACAGCGACCGCTCGGACGGCTTGATCATCGACGACCAAATTGTGCGTCTGGTGCAAACGCACGATGCCGACGGCGGTGCTTCACTGCTGCGCTCCCTGGGCCATGACCTCAAGCAACTGGCCGAGCACCATGCCTGCGACCATGTGCTGGTGGCCAGCGACGATGAGCGCTTTTTGGCCACCATCGACGAGGCCCAATTGAGCGGTTTGAGCGTGCATTTGCTGGCCGACGAGTCTGCACGCAACATGCCCCAAATGGTCCGCACCGATCCCGGTTGGGCCCGTTTGCTGGCCCAGGGGGACCGCCGCGTGGTGGTCAATTCCCAAGCCCTGGCCGACATGCTGCAAGGCAAAATGCCCACCGGCATGGGCTTGGCCGTCGAAGACGTGGAAGAGTTGCGCAAATCGATGCACGAGGTGATCACCGCTTGGTGGGCCGATGAACCCGAAGACCTGCGCGAAGACCTGCGGGATGCGTTGCAAATCAGCCGGGGTATTCCACAAGAAGTCGATCGCCAATTGCTGCTGCGCATGCGTCAGCGCTTGGCCCGAGCCTTGAGCCTGCCCGAAAAGAAAATGCTGCGCGAAACACTGCGTTCGGTGGTGGCCGAACCGGCTGTGGCACCGGTGGCCGCGTTCCCGGGCGATGACCTGCCGCCGGACAGCGACGCATAAACCAGGTCCCTGGCCGATGGCCGGTCGATACGTTGGCACGTTGGTACGGGTGCAAGTCCCGCTGCAAATCAGGCGCTTGTGCGCGGCAGGCCGCGGCCCTCAGCGCTCGGTCTCTAAATCTGGAATGCGGTTGAACGCGATGCGCATGGGCGCAGCATCGAGCGTGTGGTGTGCGTTGGCAAAGTAAATCGCGTTTTTGCCGTGGGTGCGGTTGAGCGCGTCCATGGCCGACATCAAGCGGGCGCGGTCGCGTTGCACGGGGCGGTTTTGCAGGGTTTGCGCCGCCGTCGCTTCGGGTGTGGCTTGTGGTTCGTCAAACAGGTCGCGCGTGTGCTGGCTGGCGGGCACCAAGCCGCACAGTTGCACGCCCACGGCCAGCGGGTGTTGCAACTGGTGCAGGCCACTGAACCACAGCTGGTCCAGCGTGTGCAGCAAAAAACCGGTGTCTTGCGTTTCGCCCACATGCACATGGCGCTCGCCACCGGCCTCGCGCTGCCAGCGGTGCGAACAGTGCACAAACACCTGCATGGATGTGGCATAAAAGCCTTGCTTGCGCAGCCGCATGGCGGCCTTTTGCGTCAGCCGGTTCAGCACCTGGCGTGCGCCTTCGGGGTGGCGCAAATCGGGCGGCAGCACATGCGAATGCCCCAGCGACCGCGCCACGGTGGCGCGCGGTCCGTACCATTGCCCGCGCAGTTTGTCGTACATGTCGGCCCCCGCCAGACCGCCCCAGGCTGTGTGCAGCAAATCACGCGGCGCGGCATAGAGCTGCGCCATCGTCTCGATGCCGCAACGCGACAAGCGCTGCAGCATGCGCGGGCCAATGCCCTGGATGGCTGAGGGCTGGAGGTGCAACAGCCGTTCGGGCAACTCGTGCAGCTCGATCACCGTCAGGCCATCGGGCTTGTGCATGTCCGACGCCAGCTTGCCCAAGAGCGTGTTGGGGGCAATGCCAATGGAGGTGCGCATGCACGCGCCCACGCTGTGCTGGATTTCGGCCTTGACCTGCTGCGCCAATGCGATGGCCCGGTCGCGCGCACGCCAGCGGCCTGTCAGTTCGCATTCCATCTCGTCAATCGACAGCACTTGGCGCACGGGCACGATCCTGTCCACCGCCGCCACGGCCTGTTGGTGCACCTCGACATATTTGGCATGGTCGGCCAGCACGATGGCGATGCCCGGACACAAACGCTTGGCCTCGGCCACGCCCGTGCCCGTCTTGACCCCGAACGCCTTGGCCTCAATGCTGGCCGCAATGCAGCACGACGAATCGGCCATGACCGGCACCACCCCCACCGGCCGCCCACGCAGGGCCGGGTTCAGCTGCTGTTCGACCGAGGCGAAGTAGCTGTTGAAGTCGATGAAGAGGGAGCGGAGCATGTGGTGAATATACTGTAAATAAAAACAGTGTTTAGGGCGTCGAAAATCTAGGCACGTTTGGCTTCTGGGTTAAATGCAATAATAAAAAATCATTCATAAATGCTCATTCATGCCATGACTGCTGATACCCGCTTTGAACGACATGCTCAAGAACTCGGCCACGATTTCAGTGGCGAGATCAAGATCGGTGGCAACGACACCCCCGTGTTGCGCGATGGCCACCAGTTTTATGTGAGAGGTCAGATTCCGCGTGTGGGTAACGAGATGCTGTTTGTTGGTGCTGTGGGCGTGCTGCAGTTGCCCAAGGGGGTGGCGGTGGAGTTGGATTTGGTGGCGATAGTCAACGGGGACGCGGTATGAGTCCGAAGCAAGGACCATTGACGGACGCTGTTCGCCTGGCAGCCCACCATAGCGTGTTGTGCTGGCTGGCCACAGTAGACGCCAACGGTCAGCCCAATGTGTCGCCCAAAGAGGTGTGGGCTATCGCCGGCGACCAGCATGTGGTGGTGGCGCACATCGCTTCGCCGTGCAGTGTCCGCAATATCGCGCAGTCGCCGCAGGTGTGTTTGAGTTTTGTCGATGTGTTTGTGCAAAAGGGTTTCAAGCTCTCGGGTGTGGCCCGTGAGGTGCGCGCCAACGACCCGGAATTTTCTGCTTGGGCTGCACCGCTGCAGGTCATGGTGGGTCAGCGCTTCACCATTCAGAGCGTACTGGTCATTCGCGTGACCTCGGTGGCGTCCATCGTGGCTCCCAGCTACCGCTTTTATCCAGACGAGACCACAGAGCAGTCTCAAGTGGAATCAGCGCTCGAAACGTATGGTGTTCAACCTCAGGGAGCTTCAACATGAACAACCTCCAGATAAGACAAGCCGTGTTGGCAGACCTTGATGCAGCGACAAAACTGTTCGATGGCTATCGGCAGTTTTACGGTCAGCCCAGTGATTTGGCGACGGCAAGAGCCTTTTTGAAGGCACGTTTTGAACACGGAGAATCGACCATTTTGCTGGCCGAGTCACAAGGCCAGGCGGTAGGCTTTACGCAGCTCTATCCCAGTTTTTCATCGGTATCGATGGCGCGGGTGTTTGTGCTCAATGATTTGTATGTGGCACCAACGACCAGACGACAGGGCGTGGGAGCGGCGCTGTTGAAAGCAGCTTCAGACCATGCGCGGCAGTTGGGTGCTGTGCGTTTGTCGTTGACCACAGCGGTCGATAACACATCGGCTCAGACCTTGTATGAGTCCAGTAGCTGGCTTCGCGACCAGAAGTTTTATGCTTACCACTTGGCTTTGAAATAGGTGTCACCATGTTTGCCCAAACCCCTGAACCCCCTTACTACGCCGTCATCTTCAGCAGCCAGCGCACACCCGGTGATGACGGCTATGCGGACATGGCCGATCGAATGGTTGCACTGGCGGCGCAGCAGCCGGGCTTTTTGGGTGTCGAAAGCGTCCGAGGTGCCGATGGCCTGGGTATCACCGTGTCGTATTGGGTCAGAGAGGAGGCCATTGCTGCCTGGCGCACTCATGCCGAACACAGTCAGGCACGCGCGCTGGGACGCAGCCACTGGTATACAGGATTTCAGTTGCGTGTGGCCCGAGTGGAGCGGGCTTACGGCATGGCACCCCAAGGAGATCGCGCATGAATACCCAAGCTCAGGCGGTCGTGGCCACACAAGCCCCGCTGCGGGCCAAGCAGGGCTGGCAAACCCGTGTGGATGTTGCGTTGCGTGAATGGCTCAAGACGCATTCACCGGTTTAACGGTCATTCGCGCGCAGGGGCGCGCTCCCACAGGGCCTTTGCCTACCACAGGGCCTTTGCCTCCCACAAGGCTCTTGCCTCCCACAAGGCCCTAGCCTTCCACAAGGCCCCTGCCTCCCACAAGGCCTTTGACTTTTGTGGGAGGTCGCCCCTGCGGCCGAAGGTTTTTCTTTCACGTTAAGCTGCTTCCTTCAACGTGTTTTTCTGGAGTTGCCATGCCCCATACCGTCCGTTTTCAGCGCGTATTTCGCGCCCCCGCTGAGCGTGTTTTTCGTGCCTTCCTTGACCCCGATGCCATGGCCAAATGGTTGCCTCCGCACGGCTTCACTGGCCGGGTGCACGAGATGGATGCGCGTGTGGGCGGCAGCTACCGCATGTCGTTCACCAACTTGGGCAATGGCCAGAGCCACAGTTTTGGCGGCACATTTCTGGAGTTGGTGCCCGGTGAGCGCTTGAGCCACACCGACAGCTTTGACGACCCGAATCTGCCGGGGCAGATGGTGACCAGCATCACGTTCAAACCGGTGCTGGTGGGCACCGAGGTGAACATCGAGCAGGCGGGTATTCCCGATCTGATTCCGCCGGAGGCTTGTTGCCTGGGCTGGCAAGAGTCGTTGGCCTTGTTGGCGTTGCTGGTCGAGGCCGAGATTCCGGCTTGAGGGTTTTTTAAACAGGAGGTGCTATGGGTAATCCCGTGGGGTGGTTCGAGATTTATGTGCACGATTTGCCGCGTGCCCGGGCTTTTTACGAGGCGGTGTTGGGTCAACCGCTTTTTCCGTTGCCTCAGCCGTCAGACAGCAACCCCGAGATGCTGGTTTTCCAGATGGACAACGAAGCCTATGGTGCTGCCGGCGCTTTGGTGCGCATGCCGGGCTTTGAGCCGGGTGGCAACAGCGTACTGGTGTATTTTTCATGCGCTGACTGCGCGACGGAGGCGGGCAAGGCCGTGGCCGCCGGAGGCACCATCGTTAAGCCCAAGATGTCCATTGGCGCTTATGGTCACATCGCCTTGGTGACCGACACCGAGGGCAACATGATCGGTTTGCACTCGCAGACCTGAAGGCGGCATCCTTCAGATGGCCGCAGCGGCCATGTCGGCAGGCAACGGGTCGAGTGTTCTGAGCGCCAGCAAGGCTTCGGCGTCGGTGCGGTACATCTTGAGGAATGGTCCGTTGTGCAGTTCACCGGCCCGGCGCAAAGCCGTATCCACAGGCAGCTTGATGCCGCTGATGTGCAGCGTGATGCCACGGTCGGTCAGTTGTTTGTAAAGCTGTGCAAATGTTTCCACGCCCGTCACGTCGATGCGGTTGATGGGTTGCGCAAACAAGCAGACATGACGCACTTGGGGATGCTCGCTCAGGTGTTCGCTGACGGCTCGCTCGAAGCTGCTGGCAGCGGCAAAGTCCAGCTCGGCATCCATGCGCATGGCATACAGCTTGGGGGCCAATGGCGGCAGATGCCACAAATGGCGGTCGCGCAGACTGCCGTCGGGGTGCAGGCCCACTTCGATGATGCGGGGGTGCAGGCGGGTATGCAAAAAGTGACTCAAGCCCATCACCACACCGGAGAGCACGCCCCAGTAAAGGCGCGGTGCCGAGGCCAGTGTGATGCCAAAAGTCAGCAAGGCGGTCACGCCTTCGACCTGATTGATCTTGAACAACCTGACAAAAGCGCTCGGCTTGAGCAAGCCCATCACCGCTGCGACCACGATGGCGGCCAACACCGACTGCGGTACATGGTGCAGCACCGGTGTGAGCACCAGCAGTGACACCAGGATCACCACCACCGAAAAAATGGTGGCCCAGGCCGATTGCGCACCCGCATACAAATTGAGTGCCGAGCGAGAAAACGATGAGCTGGTGGGAAAGGCACCGCACAATGCCGAGGCCAGTTTGCCCAGGCCTTGGCCGATCAGGTCCTGATTTTGGTCCCAGCGCTGGCCCCTGCGCTCGTTGTCCACTTTGGCGCTGGATGCAGTCTCGAGAAAGCTGACCAGCGTGATCACCAGTGTGGGCAGCACCAGTTGGCCAAAGGTGTTCCAGTCCAGCAGATGGGGGATGTACAGCGCAGGCAGACCCTGTGGCAAGTCGCCAACCACCGGCGCGCCTTGGGACTGCAGATCGAGCAGCCAGCTCAGACCGGCGGCTCCGAGCACGACCACCAGCACTGTCGGAAAGGCCGGCTTCCATCGCTTGGTCAGCATCAGCACGACCAAGCTGCCCACCCCCATCAGCAGGCTGATGCCATGCAGGTTTTGGGGATTGAAAAACGTGGCCCAACCTTGCGTCATGCCCAGCATGGCCGGGATTTGCGAGGAAATGATGATCACGGCAGCGCCCTGCGTGAAAGCGGTGAGCACGGGCGAGCTGACCAGGTTGAGTAACCAGCCAAAACGCGCAAAGCCCAAAATGATTTGCAGCAAACCAGTCAACAGCGAGAGCCAGACGGCCAGGTTGACCCATTCGGCGCTGCCGGGCGTGGCCATGCCGCTGAGCGAAGCCGACACCAGCATGGCCGTGAGCGCCGTGGGGCCGACCGACAGCCGTGTGGAAGCGCTGAACAGGACCGCCACCAGGGCAGGCAGCAGCGAGGCATAGATGCCAGTGATCAGCGGCATGCCCGCCAGCGCGGCATAGGCCACGCCTTGCGGGATCACCATCAGGCCCACGCTCAGGCCGGCAAATACTTCACTGCGCAGCAGCGCCGCGTCTGGGCGCGGCCATTGCAGAAAGGGCAGTCGGTGACGGAGACGTTGAGAGATGTGCATCCGCTGATCTTACGGCCTTGCTGAACGTCTCAGCGCTGAGGCATGTCTTTGTGGGAGTAGCCCAGGCTGATGCCGGCGTCTTCGGGGATGGCTGGCACGGTGGACTCCCAGGCTTCCCAGGTGGCACGCAGGCTTTGCAGCTTCTCGGGTTGGTGCTTGGCCAGATTGGCGCGTTCGCGTTCATCGGCGGGGATGTTGAACAGGTAGTCGTTGCCATCCACCCGCAGGTATTTGTAGTCACCCATGCGCAGGGCGCGCTGGCCCCGGTGGTTCATGCGCCAGTACAGCGGCCGCTCAAACAGGTGCTTAGCGTCGCGCAGCACGGGGGCCAGCGAGACGCCGTCAAAAGGGTGGTCGGTATCGGCCTGCGCACCGGCCAGTTCGACCAGGGTGGCCGACCAGTCCATGGTCATGCAGTGTTGAGTCGAGGTGCCCCCGGGTGCAATGACCGCCGGCCAGTGCGCGATCCACGGCACGCGGATGCCGCCCTCGGTCAGGTCCATCTTGCCGCCCACCAGGGGCCAGTTGTCAGAAAAGCGCTCGCCGCCGTTGTCGCTGGTGAAGACGATCAGGGTGTTGTCCAGCTGGCCGGTTTTTTTCAGCGCTTCAACCACCCAGCCAATGCCTTCGTCCATGTGGTGGATCATGCGGTGGTAGGTGTGGATGTTGCCGCCGTGCAGGTGGAACAGGTTGTCTTTGATTTCGTCGGCCTTCGCGTGGTCTTCGCGCGTTTCCCAGGGCCAGTGCGGGGCGGTGTAGTGCAGGCTCAAAAAGAAGGGCGTGCCCTGTTCAGCGCCAGGGGCCATGCGCTCGACGTACTCGACCGCTTTGTGTGAGAGCAGGTCGGTCAGGTAGCCGTCTTCGTGCTTTTCTTCTTCGTTGGTGTAGAGGTCGTGCGTGCCGTTGGTGCTGGCATGGCTGAAGTAGTCCACCCCGCCCGACATGGGGCCGAAGAATTCTTCGTAGCCTGACCGGATGGGGCTGAAATGGGGCGGGTAGCCCAGGTGCCATTTGCCGATCAGGGCCGTGCGGTAGCCGCTGGCCTTGAGCAGCGAGGGCAGTGTGGGGTGCTCGGGCGGCAGACCCAACACCTTGCTGCCTTTGCTTTTGCTGTTGATGGGCTCGTCTGCGCCGCCGCGCAGGCGGTACTGGTAGCGCGCGGTCATCAAGGCAAAGCGGGTGGGCGAGCACACGGGCGAGTTGGAATAGCCCTGCGTGAACTTGAGGCCGGCCGCGGCCAGCTGGTCGAGCACGGGCGAGACTTTGCCAAACTGTGCATCGCGGCCGCCGTAGCAGCCCAGGTCGGCAAAGCCGAGGTCGTCGGCGACGATGAAGATGATGTTGGGGCGTTGGGTCATGGGGGGTCAATCGACTTTCATACCGGTGGCGCGGACGATGTGGCCGTAATGGTCAGAGAGTTTTTTCAGGCGACTGGCGGCGGCCGATCCTGTCAAGCCTTCGTAGGCCATGTCCAAGGTATTCAGCCGGGCTTGCTGCTCGGGCAGGGCCATCGCGTCGGTGATGGCTTTGGCCATGGTTTGCATCAAGGGCTCGGGGGTGTTGCCCGGGGCCATGACCACATAGAGCACTTCGCTTTCCAGGTCTTTGAAGCCGGCTTCGGCCACGGTGGGCACGTCAGGGGCCAGGCGTGACCGCTTGCTGCTGGTCACGGCCAGTGCGGTGATCTTGCCGCCTTTGACTTGTGGCAGCATGCCGGGCGTGGCCAGGGTGCCGCCGTTCACCTCGCCTGCCACCACGGCCATCACCGCCGGTGAATTGCCACGGTAGGGCACGTGCACCAGCCGCGTGGCGGCCGCGATGTTGGCCATGTTGACCCACAGGTGACCGGGCGAGCCGTTGCCGCCCGAGCTGAAGTTGAGGCTGTGATCTCGCGCCGCCAGCATGAAGTCTTTCACCGACTTCATGCCCGTGCCGGGGTGCACGCCCAGCAGCAGGCCCGAACTGGAGATCACCACCAGCGGCTTGAGGTCCGCATCCTTGAAGGGCATCGCCTTGTAGATGTGCGGGTTGATGGTGTGCGTGGTGTCGATGCCCCACAACAAGGTGTGGCCATCGGGCGCCGATTTGGCCACCGCATCAGCGCCCACATTGCCGGCAGCGCCGGCTTTGTTTTCCACCACAAAGGGCTGGGCAAACTTCTTTTGCAAGGCATCGCCCACAGCGCGGGCCAAGATGTCAGACGGACCACCTGCCGGGAAGCTGTTGACGAATTTGACCGGCTTGCTGGGCCAGGCGGGGGTTTGGGCGATGGCGGTTGTGCCTATCAAAAAGGCCAGGCTGCCCAGCAGGCAGGTGCGGAGAATGGACGGATTCATGGTGTGTTTCCTTGAGGTGTTGGGTTGTTGGGTTCAATCAAGCTGTACCCCGGTGGCTTTGATGGGTTTTTCCCAACGCGCCAGATCGGTTTTTTGGGCAGCAGCCAGATCGGCCGAGTTGGAGCCAATGGGCTCATAGCCGAGCTTGAGCATTTTGGTTTTCATGACCGGGTCGCGGGCGATTTTCATCATGGCTTTTTCCAGGCGGGTGAGCGCATCGCCTTTCAGGCCAGCCGGGCCATACATGGCAAACCAGGCCGTGGCTTCCATGTCGATGCCGGCTTCCTTGAGGGTGGGCACTTCGGGCACCTGCGGGTCGCGCTGGCTGCCGGTCACGGCAATGATGCGGACTTTGCCCGCGCGGTGCATTTCGGCGGTTTCGGACACCACGTCAAATTTGTAGCCAATGTGGCCGCCCAGCAAAGCGTTGTTGGCGGGGGCGCCGCCCTGGAAGGGCACGTGGTTGAGGCGGATGCCTGCCGACTGCTCCATCAGTACGCCCATGAAGTGCGGCAAGGTGCCCGCGCCGGGTGTGCCGTAGCTGGCGTTGCCTGGGTCACTCTTGGCTTGGGCCACCATCTCGGCCACGTTTTTCACATTGCTGGCGGGGCCGGAGACCACGCCAAACTGGAAGCGGGCGATTTGCGAGACCGGGGTGAAGTCTTTCACCGCGTCGTAGTCGAGCTTTTTGTAGACGTGGGGAAACAGCACCATCGGACCGCTGGGCAGCACGATCACGGTCTGGCCATCGGGCTTGGCGGCTTTGACGGCGTTCAGCGCAATGCGGCCGCCTGCGCCGGGTTTGTTGTCCACGATGAGGGTGCCAAAGTCTTCGCGCAAAGCCTCGGCCACCATGCGGGCAAGGATGTCGGCAGACCCCCCCGGTGGGAAGCCCACCACGATTTTGAGCGGCGGCTTGTCTTGCGCCTGCAGTGGGGTCGAAAGTGCAGTCAAAGACAGGGCCAGCAGGCCCAAGGTGCGGCGCGTGAGGTGGCGATAATTTGAATGCATGACGGTCTCCTACAAAAAACCCGAACCCGTGTGGGAGCGCGCCCCTGCGCGCGAATGCGTCTTTCATCATCCGAGGCGTCGCCAAGCTGCATGAAAGTTAAAACAACGCAGACCAGAATGTAGTGCCCTGACCGACAATTGATCTAATCAATCATTCCCCCGGAAAACCATCATGCCCTTGTCCCCTTCCCAACGTCTGGCTTCGATCGAGGACTTGCTGTTGTACCGGCTGGGCCGTTTGTCGGGCGTGGCGGGGGTCATGGTGGTGCGTTTGTGCGAAGGCGGTTATGGCATCACACGGCGAGAGTGGGCCGTGGTCGCGCAGCTGTATGAGGCCGGTAGCTTGCCGCCGTCTGCGCTGGCCGAGCGCATGCAGCGTGACCGTGCCCGCACCTCACGCACCTTGACGGCACTGGTCCAGAAGCAGTTGGTGCTGCGCACCATCCCAGCCCACGACAGGCGCAGTGCTCGGGTCGAACTCACGCCAGCGGGGCGGCAGCTCTATGAAGCTTTGATGCCGCAGGTGCAGGCCATCAACAGCCAGATTTTGAGCGCTTTGCAAGCCGATGAGGTGGTGCGTTTTGACGCCACGCTGGTGCGTTTGCAAGCCCGTGCGCAAGCCTTGCAGGCCGAGTTGACCCCCGACTTGCCCAGAGCCAATCGGCGCCAGGGGCGGCGTGGCAAGGGGGCGGCATGAACCGCTGGATGCCCTGGCTGGTGGTGTTGACCCTGTCAGGGGCTGGTGCCGTTCAGGCGTCTGAGACCTGGGTGGGCTGGGTCAGTTGGGTGATGGATGGCGACACGGTGCTGCTGGTGCGAGAAGGTCAGCATGAGCCGGTCAAGCTGCGCATCGAGGGCATTGACGCGCCCGAAACCTGCCAGCCCGGAGGGGCCGAGTCGCGCGACGCCATGATCCGCTTGGCCTTGCGCAAGCCGGTGCAGGTGCTCGATTTGGGGCAGGACAGCTACGGCAGACAGGTCGGCCGTTTGTCGGTCGATGGCGTGGATCTGGGGGCCGAGATGGTGCGTACGGGCATGGCCTGGGCTTACCGGTTTCGCACCGGCCAAGGCCGCTATGCCGGTTTGCAGCGGCAGGCACAAGCGCAAAAGATCGGCGTGTTTGCGGCGGCTGGGGCGGCCATGTCACCGCCCGTATTCAGAAAGTTTCACGGCACTTGCCACGGTGCCTGAGCGACGGCCCTTCCACAAAAACCAGAACCCTGTGGGAGCCCGCCCCCGCGCGCGAATGCGCCTTTCATCATCCGGGGCGTCGCCCAGCTCATGACCGTCAGTGGCGCTGTGCGGCGCACACCGGGCAGGTGGGGTTGCGCTGCATGCGGATGTCGGTCCACGACAGTTCACGGCCATCGAGCATGAGCAAGCGACCGGCCATGTGGCTGCCCATGCCGCTCAGGATTTTCAGGGCCTCGGCCGCTTGCACCGTGCCGATGATGCCCACCAGGGGCGCGAACACCCCCATGGTGGCGCAGCGGGTTTCTTCGGGCTGGTTGTCGGGCGGAAAAATGCAGGCGTAGCAAGGGGCTTCTGCCTGTGTGCTGTCAAACACCGAGACTTGCCCGTCCATGCGGATGGCCGCACCCGACACCAGCGGTTTGCGGTGCTGCACGCAGGCCAGGTTCACGGCTTGGCGGGTTTCGAAGTTATCGCAGCAATCGAGCACCACATCCGCCTTCGCCACCAGGCGGTCGAGCAAGGCGGCATCGGCCCGCTGGGTGATGGGCGTCACGCGCACATCGGGGTTGATTTGCGCAATCGCGGTGCGCACCGATTCGGCTTTGGATTGGCCCACCCGGTCCAGGGTATGGGCAATTTGGCGTTGCAAGTTGGTGGCGTCCACCTGGTCGTGGTCGACCACGGTGAGGTGGCCGACGCCCGCGCTGCCCAGATACAGGCTGACCGGTGAGCCCAGCCCGCCTGCACCGATGATCAGGGCGTGCGAGGCGAGCAGTTTTTCCTGACCGTCGATGCCCAGTTCATTGAGCAAAATGTGCCGCGAATAGCGCAGCAGCTGCGCGTCATCCATGCCGATCAGTCGTCTTTCTTGTCGGCCTTGCGTTCAGCCAGCGTGGTGCTGGCCTTCACCGGCAGGCCTTTGAGCTGGTTCAGGGCCTGGACCAACTGGAAGTCTTTGTCGGAGCCGAATTCGGGCAAGCGCCGGTCGGCCACGGGTTTCTTGGATTCTTCTTCCAGCTTCTTGATGGCTTCTTCACGGGCCTTTTCGCGCGCCGGGTCTTTTTTGTCTTCGGCTTCCTTGCCGTTGGACAGGTGTTTTTCCAGATCGGCTTCGCGGGTGCGCAAAGCAGCAAACACATTGCCGTTTTCGGTCTCGTCCAGCATCACCTCGGGCACGATGCCCTTGGCCTGAATGGCACGGCCATTGGGCGTGTAGTAGCGGGCGGTGGTGATTTTCAGTGCCGTGTCAGGCCCCAGTTGGCGCACGGTTTGCACCGAGCCCTTGCCAAAGGTCTGGCTGCCCATCAAGGTGCCGCGCTTGTAGTCTTGCAGGGCGCCTGCCACGATTTCGCTGGCCGAGGCCGAGCCCTCGTTCACCAACACCACCAAAGGCACTTTTTTCAGGGCGCCACCGGTGGCTTGTGTCATGCGGGTGATGGGGTCGTTCTGGTTGTTGCGGCGCCAGAATTGGGGCGTGGCCTTGTAGGTGAATTTGCTCTCTTCGAGCTGGCCGTTGGTGGTGACCACGGTGACGTTTTCGGGCAAGAAGGCGGCGGACAAGGCCACCGCGGCATCGAGCAGACCGCCTGGATCGTTGCGCAAGTCGAGCACCAGACCCTTGAGTTGGGGGTTTTCCTTGTACAGCTCTTCGATCTTGCGGGCGAAGTCATCCACCGTGCGTTCTTGGAACTGGGAGACGCGGATCCAGCCGTAGCCTGGCTCGATCAGTTTGGCCTTGACGGACTGTGTCTTGATCTCTTCGCGCACGATGGTGACCGGGAAGGTGCGGTTTTCGGATTTGCGGAAGATGGTCAGCAGCACCTTGGTCTTGGGTTCGCCGCGCATGCGTTTGACGGCTTCGCTCAGCGACAGGCCTTTGACGGCGGTGTCATTGATCTTGGTGATCAGGTCGTTGGTTTTCAGGCCTGCCCGGTCAGCGGGTGAGCCTTCGATGGGCGAGACGATCTTGACCAGGCCATCTTCTTGGCTGATTTCGATGCCGACGCCCACAAATTTGCCGGTTGTGCCTTCAGAGAACTCCTTGAAGCTCTTCTTGTCGAAATATTGGGAATGCGGATCCAGGCTGGCCACCATGCCGGAGATGGCTTCGGTGATCAGCTTTTTTTCGTCCACGGGCTCGACGTAGTCGCTCTTGACCATGCCAAACACAGCGGCCAATTGTTGCAACTCTTCCAGTGGCAGGGGGGCCATGTTGCCGCGTGCCACCGTTTGCAGTGACACCGTGGTCAGGGCACCGGCCAAGGCCCCCACGCCGATCCAGCCCGCGATCTTGAGTTTGTGTCCCATGTGCTTGTGTGTTTCCAGTCAGTAGCGAATCAATATACACCGGGTGCAGATGCCCCCCCCAGCCATCAGGCCTTGCCTTGGCTGGCCACGGCGGCAGCGGCAGCGGCGGCGGCCTCGGCATCGCCCAGGTAGTAGTGACGGATGGGCTTGAGGTTGGCGTCCAGTTCGTACACCAAAGGAATGCCGTTGGGGATGTTCAGGTTCACGATGTCGCTGTCCGAGATGCCGTCCAGGTACTTGATCAGGGCACGGATGGAGTTGCCGTGCGCCGCGATCAGCACGCGTTTGCCGGCCTGGATGCTGGGGGCAATGCTGTCGTTCCAGGCGGGCATCACGCGCGCCACGGTGTCTTTCAGGCATTCGGTCAGCGGGACGGCACGGGGGTCGACATTGGCGTAACGGCGGTCGCTGCGCTCGCAGCGGGGGTCGTTGGCTTCCAGCGCGGGTGGCGGGGTGTCGTAGCTGCGCCGCCAGACCAGCACCTGCTCGTCACCAAATTGTTTGGCCATGTCGGCCTTGTTCAGCCCTTGCAGGGCGCCGTAGTGACGTTCGTTCAGACGGTAGTCCTTGACCACGGGCAGCCAGGTGCGGTCCATCTCGTCCAGGGTGTACCAAAGGGTGTGGATGGCCCGCTTGAGCACCGAGGTGTAGCAAAGGTCAAAGTCCCAGCCTTCGGCCTTGAGCAGTTTGCCCGCCGACATGGCCTGACTCACGCCCGTGGGGGTCAGGTCGACATCGGTCCAGCCGGTGAAGCGGTTTTCAAGGTTCCAGGTGGATTCGCCATGGCGGATAAGGACAATTTTGTACATGAGAAGGTAGGCTTTAGAGGCTGTGAAAAACAGGGGAAAAGTCCATCATTTTAGAATCGTGTCTTGGCGGCCCTCTGACGGGCCGGTATTTTGTGGTTTACAAAGGTCTGATTCGTGAAATTTCTCCTCGACAACTGGATGCTCATCACCGTGGCTTTGGCCTCGGGCGTGGCGCTGCTCTTTCCTGTTCTGAACAAAGGCCAAGGCCTCAGCCCCCAAGATGTGGTGCAACTGATGAACCGCGAAAAAGCCATCGTGATCGACGTGTGTGAGCCCGACGAATTTGCGCAAGGCCATGTGATCGGTGCCAAAAACCTGCCTTTGGGCCAATTGGAAGAAAAGCTGGCCCAGGTTGTCAAAAGCAAGTCGGCTCAGATTGTCATGGTGTGCCAGGTGGGCGCGCGTTCGGCCCGTGCCGCCGCCACCGCACGCAAACTCGGTTTCGAGCACGCGCAGTCACTGGCCGGTGGTCTCAAAGCCTGGCAAGCGGCCAGCATGCCGGTTGAAAAAGCCTGAGCCCGGAAGGTCCCCATGCAAGCCGTCAAGATGTACACCACCGCCGTTTGCCCCTATTGCTTGCGCGCCAAGCAATTGCTCAAAGCCAAAGGGGTCGAGCAGATTGAAGAAATCCGCATCGACCTGGATCCGGCACAACGTGACCACATGATGCAAATCACCGGGCGCCGTACCGTGCCGCAAATTTACGTGGGCGCGACCCATGTGGGCGGTTGCGACGACCTGATGGCGCTGGACGCCCAGGGCGGTCTGCTGCCTTTGTTGCAGGCGGCTTGAAGCGCTGGTGTGGCAAGGGGGCTGCCCCTTAGGGTTTTCACAGGCGGGCTGCGTCTGAAGCCTGTTTCTGATCGCCGATAATTCAGCTGTTTCATCCTGTTGGGCGATCCCCTGTGGATTGCCCGTATTTTTTTCTGAAGAGAAATCCATGACCGATTCCGTCGCCAACGCCGAAGCCGAAGCCCAAGCCCCCGTTTTCCAGATCCAGCGCGTATACCTCAAAGAGGCTTCGCTCGAGCAGCCCAATTCCCCCGCCATCCTGATCGAGCAGCAGCAGCCCAGCGTGGATATCCAGCTGGGCGTGGAGGCCACACCTGCTGCCGAAGGCGTGTTTGAAGTGTGCGTCACCGCCACCGTGCACACCAAGATCGGTGACAAAACCGTGTTTTTGGTGGAATGCAAACAAGGCGGCATTTTTGAAATCCGCAACCTGCCCGAAGACCAGATGGGCCCTGTCATGGGTATTGCGTGCCCGCAAATCGTGTACCCCTACCTGCGTGCCAGCGTGGCCGACCTGATCACCCGCGCAGGCTTCCCACCCGTGCACTTGGCCGAAATCAACTTCCAGGCCATGTACGAGCAGCAGCAAGCCCAACAATCCACGCTGGCGCAATAAGGCCTTGGCTGGCGGCTTCTGATGCACATCACGGTCATTGGTGCGGGTGCCTGGGGCACGGCCATGGCGATGGCGGCGTGCCGCCATCCGGCAGGTCACAGCGTGCGTTTGCACGCGCGTGATCCCGGCCAGGCCGAGAGCATGGCGCAGCAGCGCCAAAACAACCGCTATTTGCCAGGCATCGACTTGCCGCCGGGCTTGTCCATCGTGAATGGCCCATTGGGCCCCTGGGTGGACCAGCAGGCCGGCCCCACCGCGTTGTGGGTGGTGGCGACGCCCATGTCGGGGTTGCGGGCCTGCTTGCAGGTGTTGCAGCACGTGACCGCGCCGGTGGCCTGGCTGTGCAAGGGCTTTGAGTCGGGGACCGGCTTGATGCCGCACGAAGTCCAGGCCGAAACGGCCCCCGCTTTGCAAGCGGGCGCCTTGAGTGGACCCAGCTTTGCCCTCGAAGTGGCCCGCAACCAACCCACGGCCCTGGTGGCTGCCAGCGCACATGCCAGCGTGCGCGATGCGCTGGTGCAGGTGTTCCATGGTCCGGCTTTGCGGGTGTATGCCAACGACGACATCATCGGGGTGGAAGTGGGCGGGGCGGTGAAAAACGTGCTGGCCATTGCCACCGGTTTGTGCGATGGCCTGGATTTGGGCCTGAACGCGCGTGCGGCCCTGATCACCCGTGGTTTGGCCGAAATGAACCGCCTGGGACTGGCCTTGGGGGCCAAGGCCGAAACCTTCATGGGCCTGTCGGGTCTGGGTGACCTGGTGTTGACCGCCACAGGCGATCTGAGCCGCAACCGCAAAGTGGGCTTGTTGCTGGCGCAAGGCTTGAGCCTCGATCAGGCGGTGGCCTCGCTGGGGCATGTGGCCGAAGGCGTTTACAGTGCCCGCACCGTCTGGCAGCGGGCCCAAAGTCTGGGGGTTGAAATGCCCATCACCGAAGCGGTCGTGGCCTTGCTCGACGGCCGTCTGCAAGCCCGTGAAGCGGTGCAGGTCCTGATGGGGCGTGGCCCCCGGGGCGAGTCGGTTTAACGCGCATGCATTCGCGCGCAGGGGCGCGCTCCCACAAGGGTTTCCTGGTCTTTTGTAGGAGGCCGCCCCTGCGGCCGAAGCTTGTTTGTGCTTCAGCTGGGCGTGTAGGCCAGCCGCACGTAGATGGGGGCAAAAGCCTCGGCCTGGGTGATCTCGATCAGGGTTTCCTTGGCCAGTTCCAACAAGGCGATGAAGGTCACCACCAGCACCGGCGTGCCCAAGGTGGGATCGAACAGGTGTTCAAACTCCACAAACTTGCGGCCTTGCAGGTGCTTGAGCACGATGGTCATGTGCTCGCGCACACTCAGTTCTTCACGACTGATCTTGTGGTGCTGGACCAGGTTGGCGCGTTTGAGGATGTCGCGCCAAGCGGTTTGTAATTCGTCCATGCTGACATCGGGAAAACGCGGCTGCAGGCTTTGCTCGATGTAGACCTGGGCCTGCAAGAAATCGCGCCCGTATTGCGGCACCACGTTCAGCTGCATCGAGGCGAGCTTCATCTGCTCGTATTCGAGCAGGCGGCGCACCAGTTCGGCACGCGGGTCTTCGGCCTCTTCGCCTTCGGCCACCTTCTTGGGGGGCAGCAACATGCGTGATTTGATCTCGATCAGCATGGCCGCCATCAACAGGTACTCGGCCGCCAGTTCCAGGTTGCGTTGCCGGATTTCATCGACATAGGCCAGGTACTGACGTGTCACACCGGCCATCGGGATGTCGAGGATGTTGAAGTTTTGCTTGCGAATCAAGTACAGCAAAAAATCCAGTGGGCCTTCGAAAGCCTCCAGAAACACCTCGAGTGCATCCGGCGGGATGTACAGATCGGAGGGCATCGAAAACAAGGGCTCGCCATACAGCCGCGCCACGGCCACATGGTCCACCACCTGCGGCATGGACGCGGGTGTGTCCTGCAGTGACACAGGCAGTTCGGTGGAGGCGGAGGGGGTCATGGGCGGGCCAATGGCGAACAAGGCAGAGCAGGGCGGTCAGCCCGTGCACCGTTCAGCAGGGGATTCAGGACGCTTGGGTCTGGTAAACGTAAGGCTTTTGGGCCACGCGTGCGTCTTTGAATTCTTGTTGCTCGTCGCGGTTGACGGGCTTTTCCCACAGCAAGGCGCGGCCTTGGCGTTGCTCAGCTTCCAGTTGCGGACGTTGCGTCTTGAGCTGCTCGATGAACTGGGTGGTGTCTGAGGTGTAGTCGGGACGGCGGAAAATGGACATGACGGGCTTTCTGGCAAGCAAAGTGAAGTGGACAGGGTGCGCGGTCACAGTGCACGCCAGCCCGAATGGCGCATTTTACTGGTCCGCACGTCTGAGCAGGCCGATGGCTTGCTGGATGCCTGCTGGCAGGTCGGGCGCCAGTTGTCCTTCCAGATGGTTCAGCAGGCCACTGCGCCGGGCGATGTCCAGGGGTTGGTGCAACAAACCACAAATGATCAACTGGATTTCTTTTTTGCGGCAGGTGTCGATCAGGTTCATCAGGGCATCGGCGCCGGATGAATCCACGTAAATCACGTTTTTCAAATCGATCACCAGCACCGGTGTGTTGGTCTTGTCTTCGATTTCCTCCACCAGCTTGACGGCACCAAAAAACAGGGCGCCATAGAGCCGCCACGCCTGGATGTCGGCTTCGTGTCCCGCGAGGCTCGGGTGGTCCAGGCGGCTGACGGGTTCGCTGCGGCTCAGGCTGGAGATGCGGTAAATGAAGGTCAGGCAGGCGGCGATCAGGCCCACTTCCACGGCCACGGTGAGGTCAAACACCACCGTGAGGAAAAACACCGCCAGCAAGGTGATGCGGTAGGGCAGCCGGTACTGCCGCAGCAGCAAGAACTCGCGCCATTCACCCATGTTCCAGGCCACGAACAACAAGATGGCCGCCAGCGCGGCCAGGGGGATATGGCCGGCCAGGGGCGCAGCCAGCAGCACCACAGCCAGCAGGGTCAGCGCGTGCACCATGCCCGAGATGGGGCTGGTGCCACCGCTTTGGATGTTGGTGACGGTGCGGGCAATCGTGCCCGTGGCGGGCATGCCCCCAAAGAAGGGGGTCACAAAATTGGCCACGCCCTGGGCCATCAATTCCTGGTTGGGGTTGTTGCGGTCGCCAATCATGCTGTCGGTAATGCGGGCGCACAGCAGCGATTCAATGGCCCCCAGCAAGGTCAGGGTCAGCGTGGGCATGAGCAGGAAACGCGCGCTGTCCCAGCTGAACGCTGGCCATTGGAAGCTGGGCAGGCTGGCCGGTATGCCGCCGAATTTGCTGCCGATGGTTTCCACCGGCAAGGACAGGCCCAGACAGGCCAGCGTGGCAAACAGCAGCGCGATGATGGAGCCCGGCACCATGCTGACCCAGCGGTAGGCGGTGGCCTCCAGTCGGCGTCCCAGCCGCATCCAGCCCACCAACAGCGACAAGGAGCCCAGGGCCACCAACAAGGCGGCCAGGTTGGTGGTGTGCAAGTTCTCGCTCAGCACGTGGAGCATGCCGAAAAAATCTGCGGGCATGGCCTGGACTTTGAGACCCATCAAATCCTTGATTTGTGACAGCATGATCAAGACCGCAATGCCGTTGGTGAAGCCGATCACGACCGCTACCGGGATGAAACGGATCAAGGTGCCCAGTCTGAATAAGCCCATCAAAAACAACAGCACGCCCGACATGGCGGTGGCCAGGATCAGGTTGGCCAGACCATAGCGCTCGACGATGCCGTAAACAATGACAATGAAGGCGCCCGCAGGACCGCCAATTTGCACACGGCTGCCGCCCAGGGCCGAGGTCAGAAAGCCGGCAATGATGGCCGTGAACAAGCCCGCTTCGGGTTTGAGGCCCGAAGCGATGGCAAAGGCCATGGCCAGCGGCAAGGCGACGATCCCGACGGCGATGCCTGCGCCCATGTCTTGCATGAGCCGTTGGCGGTTGTAGCCTGCCAGGCTGTCCAGCAGGCGGGGCCTGAAAAAGTGGGGTGCTTGCTGCCAGTTCATGGTGTTGGGGGAAGAAGCATTCCGTCCAGGGCTTGAAAAATCAGGTGGCTCGCTGACGCAAGTCGTCGAGCAAGGGGCGCAGGCTCAGCAACCAAAGCAAGCCGGCCAAGGGCACGGTGGTCACATAGCCCAGGTATTTGAAACCGAGCGCCCCGGTCAATCCGCCCACCAGGAAGCCCGTGACCAAACCGGTGTGTATCTTCAGACGCTCCCGGTTGGCCAGCACCGGTATGGGCGTTTCCAAACGGTTGAGGTAGACCCATTTGCCCAATTCAATGCCGATGTCGGTCACCAAGCCCGTGACGTGGGTGGTGCGGATTTCGGCTTTGGAAATTTTGGTGATGACCGCGTTTTGCAAACCCATGATGAAACTCAGCAACACCACCGTGAGGGGCAAAAACACCTGGGACCAGGCCGCAATGGCGGCCCCAAACAGACCGAACACCAACAAGGCAAAGGATTCGAGCAGCAAGGGCAGGCTGTAGCTGCTGCGCAGTTGCTGGCGCAGGCCCCAGTTGACCATGATGGCGGTGCACATGGCACCGGCCACAAAGGTCAGCAGGCAGGCGATGCCCACCAACGCCAAAGTGAAGTGGCCCAGCACCAAATCGTCTGCGACCGAAGACACGATGCCCGTCATGTGCGAGGTGTAGCTGCCCACGGCCAGAAAGCCGCCCGCATTGGTGGCACCCGCCACAAAGCTCAGGACCAGCCCCAGGCGCAGATTGGCCGCAGGGCTGCGCCGTACATCGGTCCATCCACGGATCAGGGGAAACATGTGCAGCGTTCTTGGGTGGGTTGAACAGGTCAGTGAATCCGCATGCCGGGTTGGGCGCCGGGCCAGGGATGCAGCACATGGATGCCGGAGGCGGTTTTTTCATCGGCATGGCTGGCGGCCAGCACCATGCCCTCGGACACGCCAAACTTCATCTTGCGCGGGGCCAGGTTGGCCACCACCACCGTGAGTTGGCCGATCAGGTCTTCGGGCTTGTACATGCTGGCGATGCCTGAAAAGACATTGCGTGTGCGTCCCTCGCCCACGTCCAGGGTCAGGCGCAGCAGTTTGACCGAACCTTCCACCGGTTCGCAGTGGACGATTTTGGCGATGCGCAGATCGATCTTGGCAAAGTCGTCGATGGAGATGGTGGGGGCAATTTCTTCGCCGCCGGGGATCAGCACGGGGGCCACCGGTTCAGGCGCTTCAAACAGGGCGTCGAGTTGCTTGGCGTCCACACGCTGCATCAGGTGCTGGTAGGCGTTGATGCGGTGACCCGCGCCCAGCAGGCTTTGCGCCTGGGCAAAGGTGAATGGCGCAACGTTCAGGAAAACTTCGACCTGCGCGGCCAAAGCGGGCAGCACCGGCTTGAGCAGGAGTGTGAGCAGGCGGAAGGCTTCGATGCAGGCGGTGCACACGTCGTGCAGGCGCGTGTCCATGCCTTCTTGCTTGGCCAGCTCCCAGGGTTTGTTCTGGTCCACATAGGCGTTGACTTTGTCGGCCAGCAGCATGACTTCGCGCAGGGCTTTGGCGTATTCACGCTCTTCGTAAAACGCGGCCACCGTGGGGGCCAGACCTTGCAGCGCGGCCAGCAGGGCTTGGCCGTCGGCACTGACCGCGCCCAGCTGGCCGTCAAAACGCTTGGCAATGAAACCGGCCGAGCGCGAGGCGATGTTGATGAACTTGCCCACCAGGTCGGCGTTGACCCGCGCCATGAAGTCTTCGGCATTGAAGTCGATGTCCTCGTTGCGGCCCGACAGCTTGGCTGCCAGGTAGTAACGCAGCCACTCCGGGTTCATGCCCAGGCTTAAATACTTGAGCGGGTCCAGGCCTGTGCCCCGGCTCTTGCTCATTTTTTCGCCGTTGTTCACCGTCAAAAAGCCGTGCACGTTGACTTTGTTGGGCGTCTTGCGGCCAGAAAAGTGCAGCATGGCAGGCCAGAACAGGGTGTGGAAGGTGACGATGTCCTTGCCAATGAAGTGGATCTGCTCCAGATTCGGGTTGGCCATGTAGGCGGCGTAGTCTTCGCCGCGGCGGTCGAGCAGGTTCTTGAGCGAAGCCAGGTAGCCCACGGGGGCGTCGAGCCACACATAAAAGTACTTGCCCGGTGCGTCGGGGATCTCGATGCCGAAATAAGGCGCGTCCCGCGAAATGTCCCAGTCGCCCAGACCTTCGCTGGTGCTGCCGTCCGGGTTGGTGCGCACGCTGAACCATTCCTTGACCTTGTTGGCCACCTCGGTTTGCAGTTTGCCGTCTTGTGTCCACTGGCTCAGAAAAACGACGCAGCGGGGGTCGGACAGTTTGAAGAAAAAGTGTTCCGAGGTCTTCAACTCGGGTTTGGCACCCGACAGGGCTGAAAACGGGTTGATCAGGTCGGTGGGGGCGTACACCGCGCCACAGACTTCGCAGTTGTCGCCGTACTGGTCCTTGCTGTGGCACTTGGGGCATTCGCCCTTGATGAAGCGGTCGGGCAGGAACATGTTCTTTTCAGGGTCAAAGAACTGTTCCACCGCACGCACTTCAATGAGCGAGCCGCCTTCGGATTCGGGAATGTCGCGCAAGTCGCGGTAAATCTGGCGGGCCAGATCGTGGTTTTCTGGTGCGTCGGTGCTGTGCCAGTTGTCAAAAGCGATGTGAAAGCCATCCAGATAGGGTTTGCGACCTGCTGCAATGTCGGCCACAAACTGCTGCGGTGTCTTGCCCGCCTTTTCGGCGGCAATCATGATGGGTGCGCCGTGTGTGTCGTCAGCGCCCACAAAATTGACCTGGCTGCCCTGCATGCGCTGGAATCGCACCCAGATGTCGGCCTGGATGTATTCCATGATGTGGCCGATGTGGAAGTTGCCATTGGCGTAAGGCAAGGCGGTGGTGACAAAAAGTTGGCGCTGGGTCATGTTGGAAGTGGCAGTCAGCCTGGATGGCAAGCTTTTGATTTTAGTCGTTCAGCAAGCCGTGCAAACCGTGCTTTGCGGTGGCCGGTGGACACCTTCGGGACGTCAGGTTCTGGGGGGCCAGCCGAAAAATTCATGGATGTCGTCTTGCTGGGCCAGTGCATCGGCCTCGCCCAGGGCAATGAGCTCGCGTGTGTAACCGGCTTCAAACAACAGGTAGCTGACCAAGGCATTGCCTTGGCCCTTGTCCTGAAATGTGGCGGGGCTGGCCCCTAAAGTGCGCAACAGGCTTTTGACGGTTTGCGGCAAGGCGTCGGCATGTCGGGCGGCAATCACGTCCAGCCGCTGAGATGGGGCGATCAGCAACAGTTCCACATGGCGCAGATGGGTGCCTTGGCGTTTTTCCTCTGGAATGAGCTTCAAGGTCTGGTTGATGCGCTGCATGCGTTCCACATCGACGGCCAGTGAATCCAGAAAAATGCTGGACAAGGCGTGGCCTGCAATGTGCGCGAGGGACGGGTAGGTGGGCTCTTCAGTGGACAGGTTTTTGGGCTCCAGCATGCGGCCCGCCCCGATCACCAAGATCTTGCTGGCGCCCAAATGGATGGCGGGCGAGATGGGTGCCGTCTGCCGCATGGAGCCATCGCCAAAGTAAGCGTTGCCTTGTGGGCCACAGAGTTGCATGGCCGGGAAAATGAATGGAATGGCCGAACTGGCCAACAAGTGCTGGTGTGACAGTCGGCCATGCTGGGCCAGCCGCTGGTTTCTGACCCAGGGGTCGACAGAGTGGCAGCTGTCGTAGAAGGTCATGTGCTCGCCGGTGCTGTAACTCGACGCCGTGATGGCCAGGGCGCGCAAATGACCGGCTTGCAGGAGTGCCGGCAGGCGGGCCAGATCGATGCGCTTTTGCAGCAACTCACTCAAGGGATTGTTGTCCAGCAAGGATTTGGGCCGAAAGCGTTTTTGTGTGATCAGCCAACCCAGTGACAACAAAGACAGCCAGCGCGCACCGGAACGGACCATGCCCAGCACATCCGAGCGGTACACCTGTTCGACTTGGAAGTGTCGCCAGACCTCGACCAGATCGTCCATCGCTGCGTCAAAGTTGTCGGCGTTGCAGGCCAAAAAAGCCGCATTGATCGCGCCCGCTGACGTGCCCGAGATCACAGGAAACGGGTTGCCGTGGGCTGCGCCTGCTGCACGCCGCATGCGGGCAATGCCGGCCAGCACCCCCACTTGGTAAGCCGCTCGTGCACCGCCACCAGAAAGTATCAAGCCGGTCGTTTGGGTCATGTGCTTGATCCTAGTGAGGTTTCAACCTCGGGCAATCAGGGGACACCCGCGCTTAGGTAGACTCGTGCATCATTTTTTGTGGATTTTTCCCATGGCCAGCCCAGAACAACTCCTCCAAGCTTTGCAAACCGTCATCGACCCGAACACGGGCAAAGACTTCGTTTCCACCAAATCCTTGAAGAACTTGCAAGTGGAGGGCGGCGACGTGGCGTTCGATGTGGAGTTGGGCTATCCGGCCAAAAGCCAGATTCCAGCGCTGCGCCAGGCGCTGATTGCTGCGGCCAAGAGTGTGGCGGGCGTGGCCAATGTGTCGGCCAACCTGAGCAGCAAGATCACCGCCCATGCCGCCCAGCGCGGCGTGGCCCTGCTGCCGCAGGTGAAGAACATTGTGGCCGTGGCATCGGGCAAAGGCGGGGTGGGCAAGAGCACCACCGCCGTCAACCTGGCGCTGGCGCTGGCGGCCGAAGGGGCCAAGGTCGGCCTGCTGGATGCCGACATCTACGGCCCCAGCCAGCCCATGATGATGGGCATTGAGGGGCGTCCTGAGAGCGAAGATGGCCAGACCATGGAGCCGTTGGAGAACTATGGTGTGCAGGTCATGTCGATCGGTTTTCTGGTCGCCGCCGACGAAGCCATGATCTGGCGTGGCCCCATGGCCACCCAGGCGCTGGAGCAGTTGTTGCGCCAGACGAACTGGAAAGAACTCGATTATTTGATCGTGGACATGCCGCCCGGCACCGGCGACATCCAACTCACCTTGAGCCAGCGCGTGCCCATGACAGGGGCGGTGATCGTGACCACGCCGCAAGACATCGCGCTGCTGGACGCCAAGAAGGGCGTCAAGATGTTCGAAAAAGTCGGCGTGCCGATTCTGGGCCTGGTCGAGAACATGGCGGTGCACGTCTGCACGAATTGCGGCCATGTGGAACACATTTTTGGTGCCGACGGCGGCAAGAAGATGGCCGCCGAATACGGCATGGATTACCTGGGCGCTTTGCCTTTGGACATGCAAATCCGTTTGCAGGCCGACAGCGGCAAACCCACGGTGGTGTTTGATCCAGACAGCGAAGTGGCGCAGATCTACAAATCGGTGGCCCGCCAGGTGGCGGTCAAAATCGCGGCCAAGGCCAAGGACTTTTCGAGCAAGTTCCCCTCCATCAAGGTCAGCAAGGACACCTGAGGGCGCAGGCTGATAAGGTCACTTGTTGGCCTGTGGTTGAGGTGGGAATACCCCGCTTGTTTTTGAGAAGAGTGCTTCGGTGTTCGTTGTTATCATTCGCTTTGTAACCAGGATACAAAGTGAATGCTCCCCAACGTCTGATTTACTGGATTCGGCAGCTGCTGCGGCGCTGGCCTATGGAATGTCTGGGGGGCGTGCTGATCGCCATGGGGCTGTGGGTGGTGCTCTACACCTACCAGTCCAGCGAGGCCATGGTGCGGCAATACGCCACCGAAAGCGCCCAGACCCACGCGGCGTCCATCACCCAGTTTCGCAACTTTTACACCCAAGAGTTGGTGCCGCGCGCCCTGCACGGCGGCATGGAAGTCACGCACGACTACAAGGACCGCGACAACGCCTTGCCCTTGCCTGCCACCTTGACGATCGATCTCGGGCATTACCTGTCCAAAGTCGATGGCGGCACGCAAGTGCGTTTGTACAGTGACCAGCCCTTTCCCTGGCGCGTGGCCGAGCGGTCGTTGGACGACTTTCAAAAGCAGGCGCTGACGCATCTGAAGGCGCGGCCCAACCAGCCATTTGTGCGCGAAGAAGTTCAAAACGGCAGCCGGGTGCTGCGTTTCGCCCAAGCCGACCGCATGCTGCCCAGTTGCGTCGCTTGTCACAACAGTTATCCCGGCTCACCAAAAACCGACTGGCAAGTGGGGGACGTGCGCGGAGCGTTGGAAGTGGTTTTGCCCGTGTCTCAATGGCAAGTGGCCAGCACCGGGGTGCTGACCCGCACCTTTGTGGTGTTGCTGGTCTTGCTGTTTCTGGGTTTGTTGTTGATCTGGTTTTCTGTCCGTCGCATCCGTACGGCACTTTTGACCTCCCACCGTTTGTCGGAAGAGCGGCAAATGGCGATCCGCCAGCTGAGTGAAGAAATCGCTGAACGGGAGCAGGTGGACAGGCACCTGCGTCTGAGCGAGAGCAAGTTGCACAGCATTTTCAAATCGGTGCCCGAAGCGATTGTGGTGGCCGACGCCCACGGAAAAATCGTCCAATGCAACGATGCCACCGCCACCATCTTTGGCTACCCCATGCACGAACTGATGGGGCAGAAGTTGAACCTGCTGATGGGCGATGCCGACCGGAATCAGCACGACCATTACATGGACCGCTATCTGAGCACGGGTGAGAGAAATTTGATGAACCAGCCGCGCGTGCTCAAGGGCCGCAGATGTGATGGCAGCTTGTTCCCGGTACGGGTGACGATCAGCGAAACCCGCCTGGACAACGAGCACTTTTTCGTCGGTGTCATGCAGGATTTCACGGCCATCCAGAACGCGCAAAACCTGCTGGTCGAGGCCAGGGACAAAGCCGAGCAGGCCAACCGCATGCGTGGTGAGTTTTTGGCCAACATGAGCCATGAAATCCGCACGCCCATGAACGGCATTGTGGGCATGACCGAGTTGGCGTTGGACACGCCATCGCCGGCACTGCAAAAAGAGTATTTGACCTTGGCGCGCGACTCGGCCAACCATTTGCTGCAAATCATCAACGAGATCCTGGATTTTTCCAAGATCGAAGCCAAGGCGCTGGAGCTGGAGCTGCTTGAGGTCAACCCGACGCAGTTGGTGACGCAAACCGCCAGGTCGCTGCAACAACTGGCAAACGGCAAGGGTGTGGACTTGCATTTGGACATGTCCCCCGAGGTCCCCGAGCTGTTGTGGATGGACCCGGTGCGCATGCGCCAGGTGCTGAACAACCTGATTGGCAACGCCATCAAGTTCACGGACCAGGGCGCGGTCACCGTCAAAACCGAAATGTTGCCTGTCGTGGACACGCAGCCGGCGCTTTTGCGCATCAGCATCATCGACACGGGCATCGGCTTTGATCCCGAGCGCACGGAAGCCTTGTTCAGCCCGTTCACCCAGGCCGACGGTTCGGTGACACGGTCTTTTGGGGGCACGGGCCTGGGCCTGGCCATCACCCGCAGTTTGGTGCAGCTGATGGGGGGCTACATCACGGCCGAGGGCCGCCCTGGGCTGGGGGCCAGCTTTGTGGTCACCTTGCCTGCGCAACAGGTGACGCAGCCCCACCTGTTGCCTTTGGCCGAGACATCGCCTGAAACGCAGGTGCCTGCTGCGCCAGGGGAGGAGCGTGACTTGAGCCACTCGGTGCTGTTGGTGGAAGACCATGACATCAACCGCAAGCTGGCCGAAATCATGCTTGCGCGCATGGGTTACCGCTGCACCATGGTGTCCGATGGCCAGCAGGCCTTGGACCGCTTGGCCCAGGAGCGTTTTGATGTGGTCTTGATGGACGTGATGATGCCGGTCATGGACGGGCTGACGGCCTTGCGGCAACTGCGTGCACAAGAGGCCGGTACGGGGCTGCATACGCCCGTACTGATGGTGACCGCGCACGCCATGACGGGCGACCGGGAGCGTTTCATCGCGGCGGGCGCCGATGGCTATGTCTCCAAGCCCATGTCCCAGAAGGCCTTGAAGTCGGAAATCGAGACCACGCTGGCCAGACTGCAGGCGCAGGTGCAGGCCAGCGCCTGAGCAGGTGAGCGCCCCGGGGATCGGGCCTGGGGGCGCGGGCCGGTGGCCCGTCAGACCTTGAACTTGCTCACTTCCTGGCGTGTGCCATCGGCGATTTTGGACAACTCGATCACGGTGGCCGCGATTTCTTCGCTGGCGGCTGCGTTGGACTCGGCGATCTTGTTCAGGTTGGCCACGTTGGCGTTGATTTCCTGCACGGCGGAGCTTTGCTGTTCGAGCGCGGCAGAAATGCGCTGCATCATGCCGTTCGATTCATTGGCACCCACTTCGATGCGCTCCATGTCGCGGCTGACTTCCTGCACCGTGGCCACCGCGTGCCGGGCTTGTTCCACCGCTTGCTGAACCAATTGGGAAATTTCCTGGGTGCTGTCGGCGCTGCTGGACGCCAGTTTGCCCACTTCTTCGGCCACCACAGAGAAGCCCTTGCCGTGCTCTCCAGCGCGCGCCGCTTCGATGGCGGCATTCAGGGACAACAGGTTGGTCTTGTTGGCGATGCTTTCGATCACTTCCGTGATCTTGTTGATCTTTTCCGAGTTGGCGGCGATGCCGTTGACCACCTCGACCATGGTGGCCATTTTGTCCTTGCCCGCCCGCACAATGGACATCGACTCGTGTGAGCGCGCGCTGGCTGTTTCGGTGTTTCGCGACACGTCGGTGACCGAGGCTGCGGTTTCACGCACCGCGTTGGCCAATTGACCGATGGCGTGCATCTGGTTTTGTGCGCCGTCGCTGATCTGGTTGATGGCCTGGCTGGTCTCGTTGGCGGCCGCCGCCACTTGGCGCGTGTTGGTGTTGATGGCCACCATGCTGTTGCTCAAAGCTTCGAGCGAGCGGTTGATGTTGTCCTTGAGCGTGGCCAGATCACCGCGGCCATCGGCTTGAATGCGACCGCGCAAATCACCTTGGGCGACGCTGTTCATGACCAGGCCCACATCGTTGAGCAGGGTTTCCATGGCTTGCATGGCGCTGTCGACGGCGGTGCGCAAATCGCCTTGCACTTCGCTGGACATGCGTTTGCTGAAGTTGCCGTTGGACAAGGCGTGCATCACGTCCTGCAAGGCATTCGTGGTCGAGGCCACGCTTTGCGCGCTGGCATTGACCGCGGCTTTCATGATGCCCAGATCGCCCGTGAGGTCGGTGTTGACCCGTTTGCTGAAGTCGCCTGCGGCAATGGCGCCCACCACCGCATTGACTTCACCAATGGCCACTTGCTGTGCCGACATCAGTTCGTTGAATGCCAAGGCGGTTTGGCCCACTTCGTCCTGGCTTTGAACTTTCAGGCGACGCGAAAAATCTGATGAATGCTTGATCGACACCACCATGGCGCGCAGGTCTTCCAACGGACGTGTGATGCTCAGTACTTGCCAGCGGATCATGGCGGCCATGAGCAGCATCACCACCAGCACCACAGCGCCAAACTGCAGCGCCAAGTCCCAGAATTTGCGGTCCACGTCGTCCACGTAGATGCCCGAACCAATCACCCAACCCCAGGGCTCGAATTTTTTGACATAAGAGAGTTTTTCAAACAACTCCTCGGTCGTCCCGCCGCCCAGCTTGGGCTTGGGCCAGTTGTAGGTCACATAACCATGGCCCGATTTTTGAGCCACTTCGTTGAAGGCCACAAACAGGTTTTTCTTGCCGTCGGTGCGCACCACGGGGCCGTCCATGCCGTTTTGCAAGGTGGTGGCGCAGTTGAAATTGGCGCCATCCAGCACTTTGCCGTTGAGGGCCGGCACCGTGGGGTGCATGACCATTTGGGGGATGGGTGCGGTCAGATCGTTCAACCAAAAATACTCTTTTTGTTCATAGCGCAAGGCCTGAACCGCTGCAATGGCCGCCGTTTGCGCTTCTTTGTCGGTCATGGCGCCTGACTTTTCCAATTCATGGAAATGGACCAACAAGGTGTGTGCCGATTCCACCAAATGGCGTGTTTTGAGCTTTCTGTCGTCCATCATGGAAGACTTCTCCAGAACCAACGCCATGACCGAAACCGCCAGCAGGCCGAGAAAAGCCACCCATCCACCCAGCATCAACCTAGTCTTGACTTGCATGCATCACCTTAAGCAGCGCTCAATGCGCTATTGCGGGTGATTTTAATGGTTTACGCTGATATGTTTTTATATTTGTTAATTTAACGCTCGTGCAGCTTGGCGACGCACCGGACTTTGAAAGTCAAAAGCATTCGCGCGCAGGGGCGCGCTCCCACAGGCTCCCACAGGCTCCCACAGGGTAGAGGGTTCCTGGGGTTTTGTGGGAGGCCACCCCTGCGGCCGAAGGTGTCTGGCGCGGTCTTGCCCGTTGGCTCAACGCTTTTCCAATTCGCGCAGCCGGAAGCGCTGGATTTTGCCAGTGGCCGTTTTGGGCAATTCGGCCACAAATTCAATGAAGCGCGGGTATTTGTAGGGGGCCAGCCGCTCTTTCACAAAGGCTTTGACCTCGGCTTCGGTCAGGCTCTGACCGGTTTTGAGCACGATGAAGGCCTTGGTCTTGGTCAGGCCATCGGTGTCTTCCTTGCCGATCACAGCCGCTTCCAGAATGGCGGGGAGTTGCACCAGCGTGGCTTCCACTTCAAAAGGCGAGACGTATATACCGCTGACCTTGAGCATGTCGTCGTTGCGCCCCGCGTAGGTGTAATAGCCATCCGGGTCGCGGGTGTATTTGTCGCCGCTCTTGGTCCAGACGCCCTGGAAGGTGTCGCGGGTCTTGTCACGGTTGTTCCAGTACATCAGTGCGGCGCTGGGGCCCTGGATGTACAGATCGCCAATCTCGTTGTGGCCGGTGACCACGCTGCCGTCTTCGTTGCGCAGTTGCACTTCGTAGCCAGCCACGGCCTTGCCGGTGGTGCCGTAGCGCACGTCGTCGGGGCGGTTGGACAAAAAGACGTGCAGCATCTCGGTGGAGCCGATGCCGTCGATAATT
>ERZ1292633.1014-Hain-H41-02um-R1-1014-length-30919-cov-6_pt1 | contig 30919 bp, 13 predicted proteins | sample MGYA00564406_ERZ1292633 | MGnify/ENA primary metagenome ERZ1292633 (study PRJEB36523, sample SAMEA6512639) | groundwater metagenome | collected 2019-01-08 | study: AquaDiva: Metagenomics assemblies of 32 groundwater samples
CCCCCCCCCCCCCAACAAACATTCCTTTCCGGAACAGCTCCCGTCGCCAAAAAAACGAATCGCGCGCCCGTTACACTGAAAAAATATCACGCCGACAACAGGGGGTCCTACTCCAACACCAAGGGCTCCGGCGCCTCAGTCGCGGGGTCCGACACCTGAGGCTCCGAAATCACCTCGGGTGGGGGGGATGCTTCCACGGCGCCGTCGGCTGGTACGGCGGGCTCGGGCGCCTCGGCGGGCGGCGGGGACACGCTGGGCGACCACTCACGCCGGTGCATCGAGTCGCGATGCTCATGAATACTCTTGGTCACTCGGTCGGCGTGCGCCATCACGTGCTTGAGCCGCTCGTTGACGTCGTGCATGATGTCGTACAAGGTGCGACCGTTTCCCAGTTGGACGTCCTTCATGTCTTCGGGCAGCGCCCCTCCAGGGACCCAGTTGGACCCAGCTCCGACATGGCCACGAGGACCGACGGGGCCACGAGGACCTCGATGGCCGTCATCCGGAGCACTCCCCCCATCGTCCCCGCCCGTTGACGCGCCGCCGCCCCCATAGCGACTGCGGATGTCGCCGATGGTGTTGCGGACTCGGTCATCGATGTCCTTCGCGGCTTGCTCCGCCCGCTTTGACGCGTCATCGGCGACGCTGCCGACATCCGTGGGCCGGGGAGGACGACCTCCTGCGTCGTCGACGTCGACCGAACGACTCGCCTTGGCTTTGCGTTGAGAGCGCTTGCGGGTGGAGTCCGCCACTTCCTCGGCATCCTTCTCATCTTGCCGGGCCTTGCGTGCGCGGCGGTCCGTATCCTCACGATAGCTCCGTCGCCTACGCGCGGAGGGCTTTTCCGAGCCAGCGCTTTCGCGATCCGTTGTGTCTTCGGATTCAACTTCGGCTGGCACAGGGGGGCGATGGAGACTGCCCAGTGGTTCTTGTTTCACAATTTCCACGGCCTCGACGAGCAAAGCGCCGCTACCTTGACCAAAATTCGACCGCCATGCCGAGCGTTCAACCTGAAACACCACGGCGATGAGTAACAGCAACCCGACGGAGAATGCCGATTGAATTCGCATTGCCAGCCAGGAATAAACTACAAAAAACACTTGCTCTATGTCCTACTACAAGCGAATGGCGAAACCAACAAGATGGCACACAAATCGCCAGTCACCATGTAGCGATCACGTGCTGCGGGATGTGTGTGCCCATATTTTTGGGCGGATCACTTCGGCGGGTCCATCTTAAACGTTGTCTCCGCGTCGGCGACGTAGCGCATGTCGGTCCACCCACTGTGGCTCATTTGGTGAAACTTCAGTCTCACCGTCACGTTCGTACCTGGCACCAAGCCCGTCTCGATGTCCTGGAAGCGGTATTCGAGCGCGCGGGGCACGTGAAACACCGCATCCTTTTTGTTTCGCACAATGGTATCCCAAAGCGTGACTTCGTTGCGGTGATAAAGTTCGGTTTCATACTCAGCGACTGCATAGACGAAAAGTTGCTTGGTGTTCCAGTCCATGCATTGAGTGAAGTCGGCTTGAATGTTGAGTTCAATGCCAACCGTGTGCTTGTGACGACGGCTTGTTGGAAGCAGGGGATGCGGGTCCCAGAGCGTGTAGGGCGACAAGTTTTGCGTGGAGAAGATTTTCCCCGTCGGCTGACAGGGTGACACGAGGCTCTTTACGTACGAGGTGGACGCGAGGATGGCGCAGCACGTAAACAACGTGGAAAGGGTCACGGAAAACAGGAAATTCAACCGGTTCGTGACGGAATGTACCATTGCGGCGCGGCTTCCAAATCGGCGTCGTTACTCTTTGGCACAACAGAGAAAATAAGATGTCAGAGAACAAGACAAAAAAACCCCGACGTTTGTCAAGACGCACGCCCCCTTTCCATGTTTTCACGTGTGAAGCGGAAGTCGAAAAATGACCCATAAACGACGAATTTTCAAGACACTCGCTTTTGTGGTTTGAGATTACTTCTTGAAGCAGATTAGCTGCAATAGGAACTGGGGAATCCGTACCGGGACGAATCGGTACCGGGACCGAACATATCTTGGAAAGGGGGCGAAGAAAACTGGAACAAAATTGAAATGCACTTGGGCGGAACGTCTCTCTCTCTTCACGACTTCCCCACTCGTCCAAGGGCTTCTAAAATAATGATACGTGAGTTGCAAACAGTTGTTTCGTATTCTAGTTGCGTCTTGGCGAGCGAAGGGTTGACTTCCATGACGTCTAAACTCACCAGTCGACCCGTGTCGCGAATGCGTTGCATCATGCGCACCGCCTCGTGAAGCCTGACGCCGCGCTGCACGGGAGTGCCCGTTGCCGGGGCGTCCATCGGGTCCATCCCATCCACATCGAAGCTAACGTGAATCGGCCGATTTCCATCGGGATCGATTTTTTTCAAGCACATGTCCAATGTGTCGTCGATGCCAAGCGCGTTGAGGGTGTCCATGTAAAACGCCGTCTCGATGCCGAGATCGCGAATCGTTTCCTTCTCCCCATCGTCGACGTCACGGAGACCGATGTACGCGATGGCCGTCTTATCGAACGCCTTGAAACGAGCGTGCTCGAACCCAGGGATGCCCTCCATTCCCCGGAGGCCCAGAAGCGCGGCCACCGGCATGCCGTGCATGTTGCCCGACATACTGGTGTCCGCGGTGTTGATGTCCGCGTGCGCGTCAAACCACAAGACTACGAGATTGGGGAATCGCTGCGCCGTTGCGGCGATGCTGCCGATGGATAGGCAGTGATCGCCCCCGATGAGGATCGCGAAGGTTGCCTTGGCCAACGCCTCCGACATACGCTGCCTCACGACGTCGCAGGTCGCGCTCACGCAGTTGGAGTTGTGCACGCGGCCGGTGTACTCCTTCGGCGTCGGACGAAATTGTTGAATGGCATCGAGCGTGGAGGGCTGCCATCCGAGCGCCGACACACAGCCAAGGAAGTCTTCACCGAGCACGAGATCGGGAGCGTATTGTGGCCCATTGCGCTTTTGTCCGCAGCACGCCTTCCCCTTCACGAAACAGACGGAGTAATCCCTACCGGTAGCGGCGGGACAGCGCCGGCTGACGCGGTTTGGGCCGAAGACGTGCGGAACAAGGTCCAGGTCGGCCTGCGACAACAGCGTCGCCTCGCTCGTTGGTGCCGACTGCGACATGATGTCTCTCTGTGCCCCCAAAAAACGAAAAAAAAAACGAACGCTGAAGGCTGACAACCAAGTTCAACACACTTGCACATGATTGTTGTAACTGACATAACGACCCGCATCAGCAGCAGATACCCGCATTCCTCTCTCAACTCTACAACTACAGTTTTGCACAAGAAGCCAAGTACCCCCCCTATCCACAAGGAAGGAACCCGCGTGTCGAGCAGCAGGGACAAATGATCTTGGAACGAATTGTTTTTGCACAGGCCGTCGTCAATCGGAAGAGCGGCCCACTTGCTTTGCCTTTGCTGGGGTCATGGCTCCGACGACTCCCGCGGCTGTTCGAATCCTACCCGCCATCGCCGGTGTGACTTTGCTGGCAGCCGGAGACAGATCGACGGCAGCGGGCGAGTTTGGCCACAATGCATCGTCCGTCAGGTCCGTCGTGGTCCCAGCCGCTGCACCACCGCTGTTCGCTTGACTCTCGTGTTCTGTCGTAGGAGGCTCCGGCCGCTCCTGGCCTTCGTCAAACACCAGCGTTCTTCGGATGGCGGCGCCGTTCTTGATCTGAAGCACCGTTTGGTAGTGTTGAAGCTGAATGTAGTACCTCTGCCACATTTGCGTCCGCAAACAGCGGTGCTGTCGGCGGATCACGTCGTGCAAAGCAGCATGCTGCGCCATGACAAAGCTACGGTCGCAGGGTTCCTCAATTTCGGGAAGGTGCGACGAACTGAAGGCCATCACGAGATCCAGCTGTCGCTGTTGGGATTCCAGCGCGGTGAGGACTTTCGCCCACATCAAGAACAGCTGTCCCAGGCTCGGCTGGAACTCGTTCAACAGCAGTTGCGTGCGTTCGGCACTCTCAGACTCTTGGACGGCAGTGTGCTTGCCCCGATTGAAGGCCACAAACCAATGGGGGTACTTGACGAAGGCTTGATCATGCACGTTGCCGCGTGCCGTATGCTCTCGCTGAAACAGGGTGCGCTGGGCCACAAATTGCCGGCGGCACAGCCATCCCCGGACGCACGATTGGATCTTCGCCGCGTGACACGAGAAGTACAAAAACCAGTTGTGATAGTCCACACCATATTGATGCAACGGAGGCAGCGGGCCTCGCTGCTCGGCGATCGTCGCGTCGACGTAGTGCTCATACCACCACGGCACAACGGCAGGGTGGGACGTCGTCGCCGTGTTTCCAGCGGCGTCGACGCTGACGCCTCGTATGTCCATCATAAGGAACAGGTTGGACGCCGTCGCCGAGGACGATGACCCCATGGCTCGCTGATGCAGCGCGGCGCGGCGGAGTTTCCGGACGTCGCTCAATGTGCAGCGGACGCCAATTTCGACTGCCACCGACAGCGACGTCTGTGGTGCCTGAACATGCACGAAGGGAGGACGGCGCATGGAGAGCGGTACGCGTTGCCCGAGAGCCGCGACGGTGAGGGGGGCGGGCTTCGCGCACGAGGCGGCGTCATCCACTGCTTCCTTGACGCCAGCGGCTGCGTTCTTGGCCGCGTCCACATCCGATCCGATATCAGGGCTCAAAGGGCTGCTGCTGCCGGAAGGCTCATCCGAAATCTGTGAGCGATCTACACTGACCATGCGCACGAGATCGGTTTCCGTGGTCAGTTCGAGCAATGATTCAATGACGGGACGCCCGCCGAGTCCGCTGAAAACAATCTGAGCCGTGTTCACGTAGACTGTCGGTTTGACCTCGCCTTCCGTCGCGTCTGGGTGAAACAACCCTGCAAACCTGCGGGTCCTCCGTCTCACCATCGTCGTGCTCCCGAAATGCTTTGCCTTGATGTCAGTGAGCGCAGCAGCGAGTCTGGCACTTTCGGATGCGAGCCCTGATGTGGCGGAAACAGCAGCAGAGGCCCGAGCTCCGGCCACTGGTGGTCTTTTGTTCAACGCAATGCAGGCCGAGACGGGTAGCCGAACTTGAACCGCGCTCCACAACGTGACAACCGATGTGATTCGGGCAGGCAACCGCGGTCTTCCCCGTTCCGCCGGGCCACCAGCAGCAGGGTCCGCCTCCTCGATTGGCACTACGTAGAATGGATTCTTGACTAGCTGGCGTACGGCAAGAACGGGCTGCATCGACGATGGCGCCGCGTGGGTGCCGAAACATGGACTATCGAGATAGGCGCACAGAGCTTCCTCCAGCCGACGTCGATACTCGGCAGGGTCCACCCAGAAGAGTGTGGGATCCTGACGAACACCGACGACTTGGGAAGACATGGACGACGGCGTCGGTGAGAGCTTCTCCTCGGCAGTGGAGTCACCAAGGCGGGGAGTAACGGACCGCGACGTCGCGTTGCTGCGACTGCTGCTCTGCAAATGACTGCCTGCCCCACTGGCGACGGACGCCGCGATCGGGACGAAGCCGCGGATGGTGCAATGCACTTCGGTGACCTTTTCAGAGAACTTCACCGCCCTGGCACACGGGCATAGGGCGACGTGGATAGCTGCCGTCCCACCGACAGCAGCAAGCCGCTCCGATTCAATCGTTCCTCGGTGAAGCCTTTCTGTCAGCATTGCGAGACCTTCGGCGTAGCTTTGGCCTTGTGGGGTTCGATCGAGACCAGGGACAAACCGTTCAGTAGACCGAGTGGAGGACTTTTTCAACGATAAGTTGACATGTCGGGATAAGCAACTCAGGTCCGTGGGAACCGCGTTGGCGCCGAACGCGTCCGGCCCGATCCAGCCGCTCGGCGAGCCTACTTGTGTGACGCGATCGTACGACGCCAACAAGATGGACGCTGGAGGTCCCACGATCTGCATGTTGCACGAAAATGACGTGAGGCCAAACTTACCACCACCCAGGCCGGCCGAGTGCTTCGACGGCAGCGCAAATGAGCCAGCGCCTAAACGCCGAACGAAATATGTGGCAAGTTGGAACATGTTCAACGTCACGCCGGAGTAGTCGACGAGGGGCGAGGAAGGGCATGCCGCCTCGCCTTCAACGAGCCCTTGATCCATGAGCGCGTAGCCATCAAGTCCTTTGGCCAAGTAGTGCAACATGAGGCCTCCCTGACAACCCTTCAAGCTGTACCCGACGTCGGTCTGACTTCCGAGGCCGCGCGGCCCAAGAGTCAGCGCGAAGCCAGGAAGCGGCGACGCGGCGGGCGCCGCAGCCGACGACGACGACGGAGGTGTCAGCCCCGGCGTGAAGAAAGGCGGTAAACAGTCGACGATAAAGACCGGCGCCACACCGAACCGATTTTTCAGCGTTGCGAGCTCCTCCACCAAAAGAAACGACGTTCGGTGCTGTCGGCTCGTAGTGGCGCTCGGCGAGCCAAAGCCATGAAAGTCGGTGTCGTGCGTAAAGATGATCTTCCTTCCGGAAATGCCGGCAGTCAAGGGTGACGCCATCGGCGTCGCGGATACGCCACCTCGGGACACCAGCACCACGACGACGACAGCGTCTGCAGAGTCGACGTTGCCCAGAACATGCTTGACGCAAAATAAAATGTTTGCGGCGGTTGGTTTCACGTTGTCGAGGGGTGCGGTGCGCGTGCCATGGTGAATCTCGCGAAACGGACCGGCTGCCGTATTTTCACGCCGACGCATCGATGCTTGGTGTTCCGCGTCGTCGCCACCGCTGCACATGACATCAACGAGGTAACCCTGTGATGCGAAGCACCGCCGGACGCTGTCAAGTTCGCTGGTTACCGCCGACGGAAGTTCCAAGACGGACACACCGACGGAATCCGAGACCGGTCCCAACGCGATATCGGTAGGACTGAACGACATTGACGAGAGACCCAGTGGTGACGCCACAAATGGCCGGTCCTGGCTCGCCGCCTGCACCGAGCTGTTCGTGGATCCTCTGCCGAGGCGCTTCACAGTGACAGGGAAGGAATGAAAGTGATCCACCGACACGATGAGGGCGTACCGTTCGAGCCGCCGCCGTGCGTCCGCCCAGAGGACCAACGGCGCCGGGACGCCACTCGATGGCGCCGGCTGACTTGTCGGCTGGTCGCCAAGGTCGACGATCCCCTCCGTGTCTTCAGCCACATCACCATCGCCGGTCCACGTTTCATCGTCTACGAGATCGGCCGCCTTTAGCTCGTCAAAATCAACGCCAGCCCCTCCTCCCAGCTCCCTCCTTGTCGTGGACGACGATCGCCGTCTACCCCGGAGGCGTTCGCCGTGCGATTTTCGACGACCAGCGGGCGATCCATCGCCGGAAATGATGCCGACAAGGCCTCGGCGGGTCGAAGCCTTTGGCCCCAACCCGCGGCTGCTGCCGCTCTTTTTCTTGACATCCTCAGCTGAGGACGGACCCGTTGCGGCTGGAGGCGCCTGGGCCGGCGGCTCGTCACGAGGATCGGCAGTGGCACGGGGTGACTCATGGAGCATGGCGCAACGAACGAGGGATGGCAGCACTCGTGCGCTCTCGAGCCAACACCAAGGCTCATCCTCGGGCAGAAAGGAGGGGGGTGTTGTTTCGCCCGCTGGCGGCTTCAGCGCGAGGGACTGCATCACCGCACTCTTCCGCTTGGGAAGGGCGAGCAACTCTTTCGCGGCCTTGAGTGCCGCCAGCATTTCGCGAGACCGAACCACGCAAACCACTCGTTCGCGGCTCAAAACTGCCTGGACGTGCGTCCCACCCTGCTCGAACGGCACACACGCGGCACTGAAAAGCTTCCCAAGTGCCGCGGTGTGCTCTTCCGTGGCATGACCACGGGGCATGACGCTGACAGCGTGACTTGATCGAGGAAGGGGTGCTCGTGGTGCGTCGGAAGTGCCCTTGTTGTTCCACATTGGTACCATCGCGCGAAGTGTAAACTCAACAAACATTTCGACGGAGGAATCCGTCACGTCGACGGCGGCACCGAGCGAAGGGCGAAACGCCGCAGGTACAAGTCTCTCCTTGAGCGCGGTCAAGTTCAAGAAGGCTTGACGCGGCGCCGAGGTGCTTTCGATGTCCACGCCGTCGCGGTTGTGGTGAACCATGCTGCGCGCAGACGTCGCGCCCCACGTCGAACGGAGGGCGACGAAGTCCAACGTGAACGCCGCGGCACTGGCGGCATCCGGCACGACACGGGGAGTTTCTTTCTGGTCCTCACCGGAGAGCGACCCATCGACGGAGACGCCTTGCGCACGGTGATATCGAGCTTTCTTGGCTATAGGAGAAGCTAAGAAAGATGTCGCCGTGACCCGCTCCCCCACCTGGTTTGCAGATGGCGCAACCGCTGGCCCTACTGGCGACGAACCCCCAGCGGGTGCGGGCGAAGCTGGCGGTGGCGTCACCCCGGCCGCCGCCGTCGCCCTCGAGCTCCCTGACAAAACCCTCGGAGCCGTTCGCGGTCGTTGTGATGAGCCCATCGATGCCGCGACGGGAATGCGAGCGTGTCGCGGGGTGCGGCGTTGGGTCACGCGCCGCGCTTGCAGCTCCCCCACGATCGCTCGCGGAGTCAGGGCATCCATGCGCTGTGGCTCAGGGAGCACAAAGATGGCTCCCTCGTTGAGATCGTGGCCTCGAATCGGCTCATCACCACGAAGGAACCCGTCGCCAACCGGGCACAACACCCCGACATTCCGAGGATACAAGTCTCTTAACGACGGCGTCACATCTGGAATATTGGTGGCTCGGCGAGAAGGCGAAGCGGTCGCTGGGCGCGGATGGTGAGTGGAACCGCGCACGAGTTCCGCGGGACTGTGGGCCGCTTTCGGCCGTGACGCCGCGGCCGAAATTGGGCGCGTCGCCTTACTGCTATTACTCAACGGAGCAGGAATCACCGCCCGCTGATCGCTTCCCTGGCGATTCGAAAAGAGGAACGTGCTTGAAGGCGTCAAAAATGAGGCCGGCAAGGCTGGAGGCGGCATCGTCAACAATCCCGAAGAAACGCCGGTGTGATGCATTACCGTCGTTTGCTGAAGGAACGCTCCGCGTCAACAGACTGCTCCACCACACCACCACTCGAGCGATGGCGTGGCGTAATCGCTAAATAACGAAAGATGAGAGGTAGGCAAACACCATCGTTGAAGCAAAAATCTTCTTCTGGGAGAGGATTGAATGCCAACCGGCCGGTTGCGCACTAAACGGGAAAGGGCAGGTTACGAAAAGAAAAAGGAACAGTACAGTTCCCCCAGCGAGGGCGCGCCGTTACTTGGCGCGTGGCGTCCCCGCTGCGGCTGAGGTGGCTCTCGGAAGGGGAGCCAGCGACGGTGGCGGCGGCGATGGGCGCGGCACTCTGAAGCTGTTCATCGCTTCGACGGCCGCGACGGCGAGGTCACCCTCATCCCTCGCAGCGGCGGGCGTTGCCTCTGCCGCCGTCACCGCAGTGAGTCTCGGCCCTGAGGCTCTTGCGGAAATTCCCCCCGCAACGGACGATGAGCTCGCTCCACCGGAGGGCGGTGGTTGTTGCAACGGACCATCCGTCATATCTTTGAGGGGTGTATGCCACTCGGATGGCGGTAGCCAACCTGATGGCCGCATCGTCTGCGGCGGCGGGGGTGGCGTTTGTGACGGTGCAACGTTGGGCATGAGTTCGCCGATTCGTTTCTGATACTCAACGTGCAGCATCGTGACTCGCTTCTTTTGGTGGTCTATTTCGTCTTTCAACGTGTCGATTTGCAGTTGTAATTCCGACTCTCTCGTACGGCTGACCATGCGTTCCTGCACGTGGAGCATTTCGGATCGTTGGCGTTCTTCGACAAGCCGCTGACGTTCAATTTCGAGTCGCTCGACATCATGAAGGGCACGCTCTTTGATTCCCTTCGTGTCGCGCATAGCCACCGCGATGGTTTTCATATCTTCAAACGCCCGTTCCAATTCTTTGCGCAGCGTGGCATTTTCGTGTTCTAGTTTGATACCGCGAGCGGCGTCCCGCAGCGTGACGTGGTGCACGGTGGTGCCAGCTTGCGCCTTCTGCCCGGTCGCGGCACTCGGACCTTGATTCGCTGCAGCAGCAACTGTCGCCGCGGCAAGCGCTTCTCGTTCTTCGGGCGAGGTAAAAGCGCCCAAGTCCATGTCGCGAGCATCCGCAAGCAACTGCTGCACGCGACGAAGTTCAAGTCTCGCGGTATCTCGGTCCTTCGTAATCGCGTCAATTTTTTCCTGGCGTTCATCGGCGGTGTGTTGCGCTTGCGCCACCCGTTCGAGGAGGCGGCCTCGCTCCTCCTGTTCTGCGCCCCGCCGCGCCGCTTCATCGGCTTGAGCCGTTGCGCCCTTTTCCAGCGCCTTGTGAAGGTCGCGTTCTGCTATTTCTGCGCGTCTCGTTTCCCGTTCAACACATTCTGCTTTCGCGAGCAGTTCCGAAAACGTCCCTTGCGTGGCCTTGGCTTGCTCCGTAGCCACGTACGCGACCCGCTCCGCGAGTTCCTTCGCCGATGTGACGTCGGCGATGACCTTCCGCAAATTTTCGTTCTCTTGCTGAATCGCTGCGCCAAGTGCGGCCTCTGACTGAAGTGACTTCAAACCCAGCTGGGATGTCTTTTCTGCTTGCTCGAGCGCCGCGCGAAGGCAATGAATTTCTCGTTGCAGCTCTGCCTTCTCAGTGTCCCCATATGACAGTGCGCTGGCACACTTTTCCTGCGTGAGAGCCAATTCTTGCTTCGCCAGCTGAGTCTGCACGACGGCGGCATCCGAGCGTTCTTGAGCATGCTGCACCGCAGTGTGGAGTGATTGTACGGCGGTTTCCAGAGTCGCGATCGTCCGACGAGCGTGTTCTAATTCAGCGGCCTTCGCCTGCTCGCGCGCCTTGGCCGCTGGAACGTACTTGACCGGATCCGCCATGGTGGCATACATTTCGTTCAGAATTGAGAAGACGTCGGCTTTGAGCAGCTGAATATTGATCTTGCGCCCGGATAGAATCATTGTCCTTCCCGTAAACTCCACGGTCACACCATATTTGGCCTCGGTGCCCTTCAGAGGACGCTCCACCTGTAGTCGGTGCAAGACGGCGTCACTTGTGATGAGCATTCGCTCTGTGGTCATGTCCTCCAGGCCCGCGTGCCGCAGAACGTCGGCCGCTCCCACGTGTCCGACGAGCTTCTCCTGGAGCGCCATCGCGTGCTCCTTTGCTTCCATCAGCTGAGCCCGTAGAAAAACGGTTTGCCGTTCACCCTCTTCTCGGGCGCGTTGAATTTCTCGGGTCAGATTTAATTGCAATGCGGTTGCGGATTCGTTCAAGCGTTGAACTTGACCCTCGAGCTGGTTTCGCTGATCAGTGAGCTGCACCAACTGTTTTTGCAGGTGGTAGACGCTTTCGTGGGAAGAAACGCCCGCTGCGCTCGCATCGGATGCCGCCAACGTGCCGGAAGTGCCGCTCACGTTCAAGCCATTCCCGACGTGACCGCTACCGCTGCGTTGGCCCGCACCGGAAAGCTGCTGCTGCGTCAGGTCGTGTATCACCTCACTTTGCTGCGCGACGAGAAGCTCCAATTCCGCGATGCGAGATCGAAGCGCATATTCTGTGTTCGTGAGCGACATGTCTTGCAACTTTTTTCGTGAGTGACATTCAAAACAAAGAAAAATCGTTCCTGTGTTGGAATGACCAGCTGCCGTGAAACTGGGGAACCATACCATCTCTACAAAATGACATTTGCGAGAACTATGGGTTGGATGATTTTGGCGACCATCAAATCAATCGAATTTAATTATTAAGACAAGAGGAACGCTAAGTCATCGTCGTCCACGGTCGCGGCTGGATCGTCGGACCAACTCTTTCCGGCAGCCTCTTCTTTTGGCAGTGAGAGAATCGGATTGATTCTGACAGCATCAACGATTGTAGCGGCGGTCGAAGACGTGGTGGCGAAGGTCAACAACAAGGGGAGCGGGTCACCGGGCACCACCGCCGCACCGGGGACACGCAGAAGTGACTCCAATGCATCGTCATCGTCGACGAGCTGCATTGGACGTACCGGGCCGTTGAGCGTGGATGGTGTGGGCACGATTGTTACGGCTGGAACTCGCTCTTCAATTTCGCAAGGGTCCAGTACAGGGACACTCAGTGACGAGTGCTTAGTGGTGCGCGACCGGGTGGTGCGTCGCGCTGCGCGAATCGCGGTGGAAAGACGCGACATAGCGAAGACGGCAATATCGACGAACAAGCGCGTGGCGGCAACAAACATTGCGGCGCTACCCACGATTTCCGACGCCCCGCGCGTCGCCGGGTGGAAGGCCAAGGCGGCCGCCACTACCGTCGCGATCCCCACGACGCCGCTTTGCCACGTGTCCACTGGCGCGAGGAACGGCTTCAGCGTGATCATCGCGACCAGCGCCGCGACGCTCACAGCAAACACCAGCGCCATCATCGCCGTGCAGACCGCCGCGCTCTCCGACCGCACGCTGCCGAACACGGTTGCCATCGTCGCCAGTGCCATTTCGACGACCAGGAACCAGCGCCGCTCGAACCAGTAAGCGTCGTACAGCAGCCCCAAGCGCCGGTGCCGCACGTCGACGGCATCCCCGGCACCCACCGCAGCAGACCACCGATGCCCACCTGCCAGGAAAGCTTGCACGGGCACCGGCACGGACGACTTCGCCGATGGCGGCTGCTCGACGACCGACGCCCAAGCGTCCGGTCCAGAAGCACGCAGCCGGTGCATGCCGTACGCCAGCAGCAACAGTGCGGCGGCGTTCCACACCGCCGTCAAACACCAAGCCGCCAGAGCCGCGCCATCCGACGGCACTGCGCTCACAGCCAGCGTCGCCGCCTCCAGCGCCCGGTTCGCGACCACCATGACCGGTACGAACGCACTGCCCGATAGTCGCGTCGCACCCAGCACCGCACCGCAGGTGCACCCGGAAGGCACATCGCCCACGTCGTCGTCGCCTAGCACCACGAACCCGACAGCGTGAAACGCCGCGATGACAGCAATTCCAACGGGGAGCACCACGATCACGTTGCTGAGCACCGCTTCCAGGTACGCCGCTGACAGCTCCCCGCGCGCGCCCGTCGCATTGCCTTCACGCGCCGGCACTCCGAACAGCCCCGGCAGCGGGCTCTGCACCGCCGTTGGCCCCACGTCGACGCCAGTCTCGCACTGCAGCACGCTGAGCACGCTCGCTACCCGCTGGGCGTTGGACAGCGACCCTGGAGCCGTGATCGTCGCCGTCGCCCACACAACCACTGCCGCCGACTCGACCGCGACGGCGGGTATGGAGGGTGCCGTCGTTGCGATCAGCAGGTCAAGGGTGGCAGCGGGGGTCGAAGCGTTTGGTGTCGCGACGATTGTCGTGGTATTGGTGCCAGTCGTCGTGGTCGCAGTTGTTGTGTTGGGGGTGGTAGTCGTGGTCGCAGTTGTGAAGCGTGTCACGCCCTTCGTCGTTGTCACATTGGGCTTTGATAGCGAGCGAGTGATCGCATCCGAGACACTCCCAGATCGAAACCCAGCACTCCACGATGGGGCAGCAGAATGCGAATCGGAGTCCGGGAGTAATCGCGAAGCGGAGCGCGACTCATCGCCGGACGGGGCCACGGTCAGGGTCGATGCGGACGCCGAGGGGGCACCAGATGTCCGAGACGCACTCGCAAACACCATGGTCAAAGAAACGGTTGTCGACGGGCTTGCGGCGGTTGCAGGCCGCCACCCCGCCACGCAGCATTCCTGAAACATCAACGGCTCTTGGCTGAAATAACCGCGACTGATGACAACCCGCCCATCGGGGATCGCCACGATACCACGCCCGTAGTTGCCCAGCGAAGCCCATGGACCCACATACGTTATCGTGGAATCACGCTCGACTCGAAGCATGACAATGGTGGTGGCGTACGTCTGCGTCACCAACAACGTTTCTGGCTCCATAGGATGTTGCCAGATCATCTGGGGATATTCGATCGCACCAGGAGGCGCGTTCACACGCCAGACTCTACGCGACCCGGCGGGGAACATGGGGGCGACCCTCAACAAGGGCGAAGAACCGCTGTGCCCGACGTAGACCGCACCGCCATTCTGGTGCGCCAGGACCGCGACGGGAAGTGAAAAGACAGCCGTGTCCAATGCCCATGACCCGTCTGGGGCGTCCGTATGGGATTCACCACATCGACCCGCGAAGCTGCGAACGGTCACGTTACCGAATGAATCACTGTCCCAGAAGGACCGGTTTACGGCTTCGATGTGGATCAGGCAGTGCGAACTGGCGCTGGTGACAACGACCGAACCATCGTCAAGCCATAGGTCCGCGATGTAAGTGGGGCTGTTGAAGTAGGCATCATCCACGCCATTTCGTCGCATCTGTCCCGTCAGGTTCGTAGCAGTTTGGTAGGCTCGTCCGGCGACGCCTGCGACAATCCAAGACGACCCACGTGGGTCAAGGCTCACAAAGAAAACGGCATGACTTTCGAACGCGCTGACGAGGAGGCCGAAAGGTACACAGCCGAGGAGTCGACGTTTGCGCGGAGAATGCTTGTTCGCGCATACGGACGCCAGACCTAGAGGAGAAAACAGAAAAGGACTGCCGTGTCCAATTTTTAGTCCTGCGGGAACGGTTTCACGGCTCTCGCCGTGCGCACCGGCAAACACCACCGATCCCGGCACGGTCACGGAACGCGGAATGTACGAAAACATGGGCTCCAGAACGCGGACGGTATGCCCTGAGAAATCCGTCATGAACAGAGCACCGCTGGACCGACCATTCCACGTCGGGACATAGACCATCTGCATGATCCCACTAACGCCGGCGCTCAGCTGTGTCACGTTCAGTACGGGCATCAGGTGCGCAGGCCTCGCATTTTGGATGCTATTGGTGGCGGAGCCTCGGGGCAATGCGGTCCATGCCGCGAAGCAGCAATCTTGGCCCAACACCGCAACGTTTCCGGCGCCATCCTCGACGTCGGCGTAGTCCACGAGAAGCTTTCCATTCGGGAGAAATAACGCCGCACGCGCACCGGGCGACGATCCTGCTACTCTCCACTCCGACCCGGATGACAGGCCAACCCAAAAGTACGACAGCGAAATGATTAGAACGGTATCGGGCTCAAGAGGGTGACTGACGACGTCCTTCGCTTGCATGGATGCGTCGCTGCTGAGTTCGATAACAAACAACCGCCTTTCAGAGGCTGGATAGAGCGGCTGCACGCGAACGGGGACTCGAGCTGAAAACTGAACGATGTACGCCGCCTGCCCAATGATCACCATCGCGTTCGGTTGCCGGAGCACCGGCCTGCGGTACGCAGCGTCGCCATCAGCCGGGACCGGCTCGCTGACGTCTTGCGAAATGTTGCACTGTCCGGCAAACGTCCTCACGGCCACGTCACCGAAGGATGCAACGTCCCGGTAGGTTCCATTGGTCGAGGACAGAATCACGATGCAGTTCGCCGCCCGCAGAACCACCGCGAAAGTTCCGTCCAACATGTCCGCGAGTGCGATGGGCTCGGCTAACATCGTAGACAGGCCGCTGCGTCCCTCGTCAGTGCTCGGTGCGCCACTTTGGTTGACCATACCCGCGACAAGACGAATTGCACTACTCTCTTGGTCTGGAGAGGGATCTAGCGCCACCATTTGCACAACGTGGCTGCCGACACTCGCCACAAGCAGCGCGAACGGGCGACAAGACGCGCGCAGGCGTTCTCGTGGCGACGCGCCACTGGCGCACGCGACGGCAACCCCGGTAGGAAAGTGAAACACGCTCCCGAACCGCGGCATCGCCTGACTATCGCCTGGCCCTGGCAATCCGTTTCCAGCGAAGGGGATCAACGCGAGTACAGCGCCCACATTGACGGCGTCCTCGTCGCCAAGGTATGCTACCAGCACGGTGTTAGTGGCTTTGCTCGCCAGAAACACGGCCGAGCGTGGTAGGGCCGCATACGCCATTTGACGCAGCGAAAGCCGCCGCGTATCGTTGACCGGCAAAGGGCGAACCAACAAGGCCGTCGTGTTGGCGACAGACATGTCGCTTGGGTCCCATGACGGGGAACATCCCTGCTGGCGAATGGCCGAGCCAGTGCCGTTGGAAAATGAAAACAACGCACGACCAGTGGGCAAAAAGAGGATCGTCGCGCCACTGCCGATGCCCTTCGCAACTGGCAGGACGAGGCGCGACCACATCGACTGGGGTGGCGGGTGACCACTCGGCGGTGATGATGATGATGTCGTAATGTCAAGGATCAGCGTCAGTTGTTCTTGATCGTTCGCAGCGCTGACCACGAGGGAGAAGCCATCGGCCGGGCAAAATGTTAAATACAGTGCGCGCAAGTTCACGAGTTTCGCGAGGGGCTCGAGCACCCGGAGTTCAGGAGGGTCGATGGGGCTCACACGCCAAATAATACCATCCAGCTGAGACGCGTACGCAGTTTGCAACCGCAGGTCCACCACGGCTGAGGTCACTCCTTTCAACACCGGCGTTTCCCAAGCAAGGGACCCCGCCGTCGTCAGGGCAGAGTTGTTCCCAGGCTGACCGCATAAACCGATAAATGTGGAAACGGTCGTCGCGTCGCTCCCGCCCGCCGCAAAGGAACCCGCCACCTCCGGCTGGCGGATCCATCGGATACAATGATTGTCTTGATCCACGAGGCCATACGTGGCGCCGTCCAGGATGTGGAAAAGGAAGGCAGGACTGTGAAAGCGCGAGTTGGTCCCGATGCCGGAAGCTGTGCCCGCCTCGAAATACTGCCCAGCGATGAGCGTCACCGTGGACTCGTTTTTATTCGCCGGTTGTGTCCTCCTCGTTCCAGACGTGCCACTGGGACCAAGGTCCAGATAGTGGACGATGTGCGCCTCACGGCTGGAAATCAACATGCCGAGCATGGGCGAGTCAAAGAACAGCGTCGGCCGAGGGAACGCCCCGTTGGGGAACACAGCAACAAGACCAGTTGGTGACCATAACACCGCGTCTCTTGCGAGAGTCGGAGGGGGCTGGTTCACCGCCGGATGCAGTTGCCCGGCAAATATTTCCTGTGGAAGCGTCAGCCAGTCCATTCCCTCACTGATCGTGAATCGACGGATGATGTGATTTACGTTGTCGGCCGCATAGACCATTTGCTCGCGTTCACTAAAAACCATTTGCTGAATGGATGACGCTTCGTTGTTCATGGTTGAGTTCATTTCAGCTTCGCCGAGCATGTCGAATGGTCGCCCGACCAAAGTTCTGTTATTTAATCTTGTGTTGCAAATCGGCGACTTCGCGTTGTAGGGGTTCCATGTTGCCGCCAGTCCGTCGTGCTGCCACAACCATGGCGACGTCTGGGCATTCCCTCTCGAGATGAGCAGCCGGCCACTCGGCAACGCGAGTAGGCAGCGCCCCCAACGCGGCAACGTCGCCCAATCCTCAACCCAGAATGTGGCAGGTGATTGGCTGCCGACGGTGATGTCGACCGCGAGGATTCCGTCACTAGACAACCCTTGCGTGACCAGCAATGTGCCAGCGTCCAGGGGATGAATCCACGCGAAGTATCCATTGCCCGTTTTCATCACATAGAGTATGAACGTTTTGCGGGCCGTCGCGGGCTGCATAGGTGTGATTTTTACGATCGTTGAAGTCGACGTTTCCGTAAAGTAGATCAGAACGCCGTCATGAGACACGGCGACAGACGTCGGATTGTTCATCGAAACTTGTCGAAAGGTCAACGTATTTTGCGACGGCGATGCTTGAGTGCCGCATAGTCCGGCGAGGGTCTTGATGTCAACGGTTCCAAACGAAGCGCCGTCGTGATACGATCCATTCTGCGGCCGCAGCTCGACAATGCACCCTGCCGGCCTCAGCGGGACCGCGAATCCACCGCCATTCAGTAGGTCCGCCATGTAGCCGGGGCTGGACAAAACGGAGGACGGACCAGCAACCTCCGCGGTCACTGGCCCGGAAACGCCACGGGCGCCAGCGACCACCCGCATGTAGTCGCGTTGCTCCCCGAGGCCGACGAGCACGACAACATGGTCGCCCTCACTGGCCACGAGCAGCGCGAATGGCGAACACCGCGCGAGTCGCCTGGCCGTCGCGGAACTCGACGACGGACAAACGGAAACGAGGCCGAGAGGCCGGTTGAATCCCGCGGCTGCCCGCGACGTCTCGGATTGCCCTGGTCCTGGCGATGTGGCTGGCAGACCTGCGAAGACCGTGACCTCGCGAAGTGTCCAATTGGTCGCCCGCTCGGCATCGGGAACACGCACGAGTGTCTGATCGGAAACGCTCGTAACGTACACCGCATCCTCCTCGGCGACGTAAACCATTTGACCGTATCCCGTCGTGATCGAGGAGGGATTCGTCACGTCGACGGGTGAGAGCGACATAGGCCCGAGGCCGCGTATCCAGCCAGGCGGCGGTGCGACGCTGTCAGCATCGATTGCCACGGCACGCCTCGGTACAGCCATGTCAAGCAGCAGCATTGTTAGGGTCCAACCCAGGAGCAGCGACGGCAAGTAGCACCATCCTGTTGATCTTACCATGGCACCGCGGTAGGGCATGCGTACCTCCCTGCCTGGCGTTGCCTCCTCGTCGTTTACGAGAGTCAAGCGATGAGGTGGGTTTAATTGCTCTCCAAACACATCCCCCAATCGACTCCCCGCGTCGTGTGAGAAAAATGCAAGAATAACTGTCGAAGCGACACAATCAAAACGACAATGTAGGTTCTCCAAAAGTCGAGGAGGTCCAAATCGGACGCGGCCGCCACAGCGGTCACTGTTAAGCGCAGGATGACCTGCGAAAAGATGGCCGTCACGTACGCGGCGTCTTCCTGGCTCACATACCCAAGTTGACCCCCCGGCGCTACTCGCAGGAAAGGGCAGCGACCGCCAAGTCGGGGCTGAGGGCGAAGAGTGCCAGTGTTCGCGGCTTCACTCCCAGTTCGACGGCCGACTAGCACGACGGCGAACACCAACGCATGCCACACACGAGCGATTTTGAAAAGGGTTTGCTTGACACCGAAAATGGGAGATCACGGGCGGGATGTGATCGAGAAAAAACCCAAAGGCGAATGGTGTTTGCAAATTCGCATGCATTATTTGGCACCGCTTTGAGAGAACCAAATCAGTAGCCTCCGCCGCCGTCGCCGCCCCCTGCCACGTGCGGCTGGTCCTCCGCAGGGAGCAACGTTTCGTATCCGGGCGCGACCAAGAAAAGATTGTCGACCACCTTCCACTTCGACGCCAACATATCGCGATGATAACGCGTGACATCAGTTGGCTTGAGCAGCCATCCGTGGTGACCCGGGGAGTACACACGGTAGCCGTACGCGTCTTGCATGAAGAAAATGTACGCCGTGATGTTGAATCCGATCCAAACCTCGGTTAAAATCACTTTCGGTCTGGTGCGCACGTCCTTCAAAAACTGCACTGCGCCAGCGACCACGTGCGGTTCAAAGCCCTCGACATCCATTTTGAGAATGTAGTCCCTGCGATGCGGCAACACCGGGAGGATACGGCTGTCGGCGGTGCTACCGTTGCTGATACGACCAGACTCCAAGCCGAACGCCGTGTCGTAGTCGCGGAGCCGCTCGGCAGAAACGAGACTGTGATTCCACATTGATACGAAACTGTCGAGGGTTGACAACGAGACCCACGAGCGGACTTTGTACGAGCGGTTGAGCAAGTTATTGAGCCTGGCCTCGTCGTTGCACACAAGCATCGCGTCGCCAAAGTTCGACTCCTCACTGACGAGGGCACACGGCTTGGTCCCGCTGCGGTTCGCCAGGACGGAGGCATCGCCGCTTTGCGACGTGGTCGCGCCCAGCGCGCTGTGCACAATGTGAAATTGATGCTCGTCATCCCTGGCGTCGACGCTGTTCCTCCCTCTACGTTTAAGCAGTCTGGTTGCGTCCCGAGTTCGACTGTATTTAGCAAGGCGCAATTCTTTTGGTGTCTCCACCACCGCACCTCCCAAAATTGCTAGCATTCGCTTGGTGGCGGCGGATTTGGCATTCTCGCGTGCGGCCGCGATGTTGCTTCGTCGGTCACCTCCCTCCGATGACACGTTAAATCCCGCTAATTCTCGCAGCGCTCCCCACCGCGGACTGAATGGATTGCGCAGACCATTGACACACTTGGAGATGGACAGAAGCTGCGCGTTGTGTGGCATCGCCTCAAATGCGGTCACATCGAAATTCGCCAAATGAATGGACCACGCGAGCGCCCCCACGTTCGCCCCCACGTCAATGTACTCAACGGCGTGCTCCTGGTCCACGCGACTGAGCCCTAGGGTCGATTGATTCGACGACCTGGTGGCCTCTTCCATCTTACGTTGTCGCAGATATCGCAGCGACACCATCACGTGCAACAGAATGTCGAGGAAACGAATCTCCCAGTAACCCGACTTCATGACGAACTGACAGACCAGATCATCTTTTCCATGGCACGCAATGAAGCGCAAATCATTCCGGTTTGCCACAACTCCTATTGCCTGGGCAACCACCTCTTCGCTTTTCGCCTCGCGACGATGGTGCGCTTGCATGACCAGGTGATTGATCGCAGCATTCGCCAACGCCGGCGGGTCGGACGGGGCCTTGGTGAAGTTGGGTAAAGGAAACCATTCCAACATGTGTTCCAAATTCTCTCCGGCGCTGCCTCCCGCACGGTCGAGAATGGGATACGTGACGTGCGCGATGGTCGGGATGCTCAGTGGAGCCGGAAGACCTGGGTCGTAACACGACATCACAAGATGATCGCGGATGTTGTCGCGGCCTCGTTGGGTCTTTAAGTCCATCCCAGCCTTGGCAAATTCCAACTTGTCGTGAATCCGGTCAATGTCGACGGCGAATCGGCGGAGCGCGCCTTGAGCGTTGCGCTCGAGATCGCTGATCGCCGATGAAACGGACGACGAGCCGGCGCTGCTGTGTGCTTGTTTCGCTTCGGTCGACAGTTGTCGGTTGGCGTTGAGCCACATGGCCCCAAAAACGCAGGTGAGAAACAGAATCGCCGCGGTCGCTGCTCGCTGCGTCGCGCCCGTGCCTGCGCCGGGCGGCCGGACTGGCAGCCTTCCCGCAGGGAGGTCCTCCGATGGTGTACCGACTCCGACGCGTTGCTGCCGCGAGTGTAACATTTCGAGGGTCCCAGAAACGGCAATTGGCAGTTGACGCCGCGGAAGAGTCTCTGAACAGTGAGGTGACGAAAAAAAATGAGTAACACGACGAACGTGTGTGTTAAGATCAGACACGATTGGCAAGATCAGACACGAGTGCCGCGTCATCAGAACAACCCACTGGTCCTTCTGTGTGGGGAGCTATCAACATTTCACCGCTATCGCCAAACTTTTCAAAATACTACCGAACCACTCGACTGGCAGTGACCTTCTTCGGGACTTTCTGTTGTGGTCGTGAGTCCGGCTTCTCCACACTGGGGGGCTGAGCGACCGAGGATGACGCTGCCGACCGCTGCGTCGAAGAAGACGATGGCCTACGCATCCGATCGAGTTGATCGTACGCTCGCTCCAAGTCCCGCGGCTCGATCCTGTTGTGCTCATCGTCCTCGTCGTCGTCGTCGATGCCGATTGCCGCCACGTTACGGCCATGATGCGCCGCGTCATCCGCCGAGCGTCGATACATCACACCGGGAACGCGCTCTGTCGTGGGGAGAGACGCACTGCCGATGGGCGGCAAGGACAGTCCGGACGACGACTCCTTCACCGAAGTAACTGGGTGGCGATGCGCGGACGGGCCAGCAACAACGTTCGACTGCTGCTGGCGAACAGCCGACTTGGCCGTGCCGACCTGCGTCGTGTGCGCGGGAGCAGAAACGACCTGCCGAACGACGAAGGCACTTCCGCGGTGATTCGACTCTCTCGTGGGGTCTTGCGCAGGTGTGGGTGGGTGGTATTCCCGAGCGGAGCGCGGCACCCAGCCGTTTGCGGCAGCGGCCTCATCCTGTTCCGCGGCTTCACTAGGGTCAGCATCATCGATGAAGGAGGACGGTTTGACGGCTTGGTTTGAAGGCCCCCTGGTTTGCCGGTGGTGACTGCTTATTGGATTGCGAACGTCGTCGGGAGGCGCAGTGACCGCCGCCGCCGAAGCCAGCGACTTGTAGAGGAAAATCTCGCGATCCATCAATTCCGACAACGTTGCAATTCTCTCCTTGAGCGATGCATTTTCACTTCGCATCGTCTCAACCGACCTCGCCGGCAACGCATGGGCTGCGGCGGCGGCGTCTGCTGGGTTACCGGCTTTCGCGGATGAAGGTGTGGCGGATTCGCGTCGCTGCACATGGGATTCCAGTGCCAACAAAGCGGATCGTTGGCGATCAATGATGCCAATGGCCATGCCGAGAAGAGACGAGTCGTCGTCCAGCACCGCTCCTTTTGCGCGAAGGGCGGACTTCAGCAAGTCGACATCATCCAAATCGGTAAGGTTCGTTTCAGGACGGCGACCGCGACTCAACAACACATCCTGCCCGCCATCCTCGTCGTCGCTATCTGCAGCCGCCGCGGCAGTACGGAGTCGACTGTCCTCGTGAGCACGGCGACGCGTCGCAGCTGAGAGCTGCTGCCGAAGGTCCGCAACCGTGTCGATCAGACGTGCATTTTCAGCTGCACATCGAGCATCGCGAGCGGCCGCAGAAGCCGCCACTGACGATTTCGCACCCCCAGCCAATGCCCCGTTGCCGCTATCCTCGGCGTGGTCTTTGCTTCGCACGCGCTGCTCCAACTGTTCCATGCTCGTTTTGTATGCGGCGATGAGCTTGTCATCATTTTGGGCTTTCTCCACCATCCGGCTGAGGCAGGCTTTTAAATGCTGACAGTCTCGCTCCAAAATGACGAGCCGCGCCTGTAGGGAATCGGCCCTCTGCTTTTCCTTGTTGCTTTCCTCTTCCTTGACGCGGAGCCGGTTGGCTAGTTCCCTCACCTCCTGCAACTTCTTCTTCTCCATGACATCAAGGCGATCTCGATTCACATCGTCAAAGTCGCGTTGCACCGACGACCCTCCTGCCACGGATGGCGCTCCTGCTCCACCACCTCCGTACCTTGAACCCACACTGGCCGTTCCGAGTTTCGTGGTGGGGGACATCCCGGCGATACTCCCGGCCGCGGTGGATGTGACGCCGCCGCGTGGCTGATGCCGCTCCCTGTTGATGGCGCGTAACAGAGATTGCAGATCGCCCTCGTCGAGGGGCCTTCCGTCCGCCGTGCCGCTGATGTCCGTTGGCAGCGGACCGCAACCGCCGATGGTCGATCCCCCTTCCTCGAACGCAGAGCCGACGGCCCCGCGTGCTCCGAGTTCATCTGCACCGTCAGCGAGTCGGTGGACGGCTTGCTCAGACACGAGGCGCTGGAGGTCTTTGACCTTCATTTTCAACAACGCTATTTGCTGTGCGCGGCCCTTCCAGCCAGATCCACCTTGCGCCGTTGCAGAAACGGTGCTGCCGCCTCCGACCACGCTACGAGTTGGCGAATCGATCGCTTCCGCATCGACATCTCCCGACGGTTGCGCGCTGGTGGACAACACACCTGCAGCCTTAAGTAGTTTCTCTACCTCCACCTCATTGCCGATCTCGGCGACGAGAATCTGCCGGAGTTTGGTGCTGGCCGCCTTGCGCTGTTCTAATTGGTACTTGAGGTTCGCATTCACCTTACCACTGCGCTCGAGTCGCAACTTGGTTTGTTCGAGCTCCTTCGACAGCAAATCGACCATCGCTTCCGTGCTGTCGCTGGGTGCCGGTTTGTCTGCAGCAGCGCCTCCGCCGCGACCGGCGAGAGTCTGCGACGGCATTAAAACACCTTTACGCTGCAGCTTCGACTCTTCCTGTCTTTCGGTCTCCATGGCGAGAATGGACTGCTGCAACTTCCGCACTCGGTCTTTCTCAGAGTTGAGATGCACGGTCAGCTCCCGATTGCGTTTCACCTGCTCAAAGTAGCGTGCTTCGAGCGTGCCACTTCGGAGGGTGGCGACCGTCGATCGCAAGCGATTCAGTTCCTCGTCAACGGTCTCGGCCCTTTGCCGCAACGTATCCTCTGATGGCCCCACAGGTTGTTGCTGCCCGTGTTGACGATACGACGCCATGAAATTCAAGTGCTCCTCGCGGCGTGGCGCGATCGAATTGGTGGTCGAGGTGTCGTCATCGTCCTCGTAGCTCATGGGGGATCGCACAACAACAATTTGAAATGATGAGGTTCACGGGGCGGTTCTGTAGGAAAGTGGGGGTTTCAAAGCGGAGGTGAAATCGCTGTCGACATCTTTCGCCTTGAGAACCAGACTTTGAGACGCGAACCACCGCGGAGTCACCAGATAGAAAAAATACATCAGCAATGGATACTCACATGACCGGGCTGCACCACCCGGTTTGTATTGTTGTTTGGCAAGTGAGGGGAAGAAAAAATTGAGAACAAGAGAAGACAAAGTGCAGTGTTGGAGACACACTCGCGATCAACGCCGGTCACGACTACGCATCCTCGCCATCCTTCTTGCGACCGCGCTTGCGCTGCTTCTTGGTTTCGCGCTCGACCGCGGACAGAGACATGTGCTTGAGCGCCACGCGATCGTGGGGGTCGTCCTCGGCATCTTCGGCATCTTGCCCGCCGCGGTGATGGCCATCGCGGTGGCCCGCGCGACCCGCCGCCTCGTCGTCCTTATCGTCCCCATCACCTTGGGCCTTGACGCGGAGATTATACTGGGGCAGCTCGACCGTCGTGTTGGCGAGCAGGTCGTCTAGTGACTCTCCGTTGGACACGCCTTCATCCACTAACTGTTGAAGCTTCTGCTCGCAGTGCTTCAGCACTTCCACGAGCGATTCGTCCGTTTTGATTTCCGGCGCGATCTTCTCGGGGTGGTAGCTGCTTAACTTCGATGACAGGTGTTCCACGCCGCTTCGAACGTCGACGAAGATGTGGGAAATTTTCTCAAAGGACGAGCTTGACTTGTCCAATTGCGCCCTCGCTTCCGCGAGATGAGCCTCGAACTCATCGACGATGCGGCGAGAACCGAGGTGGCCGCTGCCGGAGTACTTGGCGTCCTCGACCTTGCGTTGTAGCTCGGCGCGACGCTGATGGAGGGTGTCAATTTTGGCCTGGATGTCGCGGGTCAGATCGACGAGCGAGCGATGCGTGTCCTCCTGGGTGATGAACTTGGCGATCACTTCGTCAACGTTGGACGCGCGCGTGGATTCCTTAATCTTCCGGTAGGCCGTGGCATACTGCTGAAGGCGCTCGGCTTCTTCTTCGGTGCGGAGTTCCGTCGTCGCCGTCAGTGTTTCCCGTTTTTTGCGCTCTTCCTCTTCCTGCTTGGCTTGGCTTTCCCGCTCATCCTTTTGCGCCTTCTGTTTCGCGGCCTTCTCGGCTTGCATGGTACGGTTGAGCAGCGTGTTGACATAGGCTTTGCGTTCCTCCAGCAGCTTCTTCTTTTCACGTCGCTCCTCATTGTACGACAATTTGAATTGCTGCACCTCCGCCTTTGCAATTTCCTTGGCGTGCTGCGCATCGTGGGCCATGTTCAGGAGCTCGGTGTAGTCATGCTCCTTTGCCTTCAGGGTCTTTTCGATAGCGCCGAGTTGGTTGTCGAAGGACACGCGCTCCTCCCGGAGGCGCTTGACGATGCCCTCGTAGGTGCGCCGGATGCTCATGGCCTCATTGTGCTTAATGAGATGCTTGTCGAGGCTGTTTTCGAGCGTGCGGATCTTTTGCGCCATGGGGCTCGTGTCCGAGATGATAGGGTCCGCTTCCCGTCGCAGTTCTTCTAGCTGCTCGGCCATTTTCTCGATCTCGCGGACTTTGGTGTCGTTCGCCGCCCGGAGGTCGTCGTAGGTACGACGGATGCCAAAGGTCTTTTGCTGGATGCCTTTCACTTCTTTGCGACCGAAATTGTCGGTGTTCTGCGTCTGGCCTTTGGACGATTGCACCAGGGCACCTCGGATTTCGTCATTTTCTCGGCGAAGTGACTGGATGGTATCTTTCTGTCGTCGCATCTCGGTCTGCGTCGCCTCGAAGGTCGCTTTGCGCTCGAGTTCGCGAACGCGCAACTGCTGCTTCGCCATCGCCGCGTCGGCTTCCTCATCACGGCGTGACGAGGAATTCATGTTACGTCCTCTGTCAAGCTGTGTGCGTTTTCAATGTGTTGGAGGATGGAAGTACAATATCAAATAACGCACGGTGATAAATTCTTTGGAAAGAACCGCGCGCGCACCGGCCGGCAATTGACGCGACGTGAAAACGAGGGTGGGAATGGGGGCAGCTGCTGCGAACGACGTCAAGTAGTGGTGTCTAGCAAGAGTGGCACGCAAGAGGGCAGAGTGTGTGAGATGAGTGGCACCACACGATCATCACCGGGAAGCCCCGGTGCTTCCAGCAAGTGGGACGATCGCCTGAAGCACAACGCCCGCGCACGCCACGATGCCGGCAATAACCAGCAGCCAGATCCACGACGCCCGCGAGTGTGACACAAGCGCCACAACGCTCGCGAATGCCGATGATCGACGGGGCGACGCAGGGCCACTGATGGACAGAGGGTGAGGAGGCGAGGTACCGTCGCCTGGTGCTCCGGCGTTTGTGACGATGGGGGACCGTCCGGCGGATACCGCAGCGGCAGCCGCGGCGGTCACCGTGCTGCCAGCGGTCGCCACTGCCGTCACGACCGCGCTCATCAACTGCGGTGCAGTTCCCACGATCGTGCTCGCAATCGTGGGTGTGAGGGGCGGGGCGACGACTTGCGACGCTGCTCTTGGTGCCGGTTTCGTCGCCTGCCTTGCGCGGAAGCGTCCAATTGTGGCACGATACATGCGTGCGAGCCAAGCCAAATACCACGTCCGTAGAGAGACTTCGCGACGAGCGATCCAGACGCCAATCCACATGATGCCATCGTAGTACGCTTTGAAGAGGTTCTTGATTGGCCGGATGACGACCGTCCACAACGTAACCGTCCCGGATAGCATGCCGCCACCGCTGGCACCACTGCTCGCGGAGGTGGCAAGCGATGCCATTGGGGCGGCGCCTGAGCTCCAGAAGGACGCCATTGTGCGGAACAACACGATCAAAGGCCAAAGCAGGGTCTTGAAGACGGTAATGATCGGCGAGAACGCCGACGCGAGCGCGGACAGAGGCGACATGGCGACCATGTTGACGAGCAGTCGCAAGACAGCTACAAGCGATAACAGACCATAGCTCAATAATTGATAGAGACCCTGAAGGAGAATCCAGAAAGGCTGCAACGGCACCGCAAAGATGCTCAGCACATTGATCGCGCTCTTCAAAATGCGTACAATGGATTCCAGAGCGGTCATCGACGACGTAAACGCGTAGGCGATCACAAACGTGAGGCGAAGGGAGACGTGTGTTTCCATCCACTGGGCAAAGTTGACACCCATCCATTCGGTGATGAATGGGATGTGCTTGTAGAGGTCGTAGAGGCCCATCACGAGCGCGATCACCGGCCAGCAGTTAAGGATCGTGACCACGGTCGTGCGATACACCCTTCGGTAGGGTAAGCCGACGCGGGGCAAAAATATACACCAGGAAGGAATGCCTGCCTCGTAAAGAGATAAGAGTCGCTGCTGAGTCTCGGCACTGCTGCAAAATGGCGGATTCGGCACGCGAAGGTGCGATGCCCCCGCAGCCAGTTCAACTGGGACGGCAGAGGGGGTTGTGGTCGAGCTCGCAGCCACCGTAGATTGTTGACCGTGCTGCTGGCTTGCACCACTTTGATGCGATCCCTTCCATGAGGCACTCTGTTGATCAAAGCCTGGCACGAGAACGGCCCGGAGAACCGCATTGAAGTTAGGGTCCTGCGTGTATACAATGAGCATGGTTTCCGTGTGGGTAATGGGCACGGTGGGGTGCAGTAAGTTGCGTTCGTACCGCCCGCGGTCCTCCTCGAGCCGAGCTTTCGCGCCCGTGACGAAGCTTTCGCGTCGGTGCGCTCGCCGTTGAAGCCGCGACGGCCTGAAGGACATCGTCAGCGACCGGGCGTGACTGTCGCAGGTCACATTGTCGTCACCCGTTGTTCCAGATGATGAGAAGACGTTGTGAGGACGCGGCGCCGGCTGTTTGTCGGGGTTGGCCGGCCGTGGGGTGGACGCCTCCAGCGCCCTACCAGCTGATGCTGCGGATGATGGCGGGACCGCGCGAGTCACTACGCGCCACAACGGAGCCGACCACTGCGATCCCGATAGCCAGGACAAGAGAGTGATAGAAGGTGACGGAGGCTCGGGTAGATTCGGTGGTCGTTCCACATTTTTCAGTGAGACCGGGCCGACTCCAGTCACCACCTGGTCGACGTGTTGCGAACGACGATCCGATTCCACGCTTGGTTGGGCCGCTGACGCCCCGACGGCCGCAGCCTTTCGCCTCGCCCCCTTCGCTTTCTTCCTTGCTGTTTTTGACATGGGCGCGAGGGCAGGCATGCCAATGCTGGGACGGGAGACGATCATCGACAATGATGATGACGGCGTGACAGCCTCGACTGCCGTCACGCCGCTGGGCGGCGGCATCGGACCGGACGGGTGCCGTCGTAGCGGACTCGTCCCGTCGGCAGCACATGCCTCAACCGCAGGAGACTTGGCTGCCGCGCCGGAGGCGACCGCTACACCATCGCGTGAGAATGGAACGTTTTGCACGGTCGTCGTCGTGGGCCATCGCCGACTCGAACATCCGCTATTTGGTGAGGTTAGCGTCGATGAGCATTGCGATCCACCGCGGCTATTCGCGGAACGCTCTTTCCCTGCAACAGAGGCGTCCAGTTTGCTCATGCCGCTAGATGTGGGAAACCAGTCCAGCGAGTCACCGTCGTCGTCACCTTCCGACGACGGCAGCACGCTCCACACGGGCACACGGTAGTGCTCACACACGGAGGCGACGTCGGGAAACCATTGCGTGCGAATGCGTTTGGATTCGATCGCCATTCTCGTCCCCGTCAATCCCGGCGCGTAGTCGAGAGCGGTAATATCCGCATGGCACACCTCAACGACTTCGGCACCGACGCGTTCCAACGCCGCGACGTCGGCACCGATGCCCCTCAGACGCTGTCGCAGAATGGCCGCGCCGTCCCTCCTCCGTCCCTCATCGGTCCAGTCGTCATCATCTTCCATCAAATCTTGGCTGTGAGAAACACTGAGGTCGCTTGCCGTGGCGTTGGACTCGAGCGACACACTGCGGCTCAACCCGCGGGGGACGCATGCGGCCAAGTCGTCGGACGAACCGGCGAGCGGCACTTCTGATTTGTCGCGCCGAGGCGTCACGGTGTGTGAGGCGGTTGTGTGGTGCGACGAGTGTTTCGACTTGGCATGATGATGATGCGGCGCGGCGGCGGAGCGGCGGTACAACAATCTGGGCTTCTGAGGGGGGGATGCGAGCTGCTCGGCACTTGGTGGATCGCCGAGGGCGCATGATGATACCCAAGCAGGGGCCTTTCCGTAGAGCAGCGTCTTGAACCGGGTGATCCAAGACACGCCCCGGCTCGGGCGCTCCTCGGCGACTCCCAGCACCACGAACACAAACCGGTCGTTAGGCAAAGCGTTGTGAAGCCAAACGACACTGTGCCCCGCTCCTTCAACTACGGCGGTCGAACTGACCTCTTCAGACCGAACCCGCGAATTGGGTCGCTGTCGATGAATCGGCCCGGCTGCGTCTGACGTGACGACGGAAAGTGGGTGACGGTGCACGAAGTAGTCACACGATTTCGTGTACCAAACACCCAAATGGAGGTAGTGAGCCGCAGGGGGTGGCAGCTCGGCCACGCCTCCCTCGTAGAATCGCGGAGTGCCGCTGAACAGGGCGGGACGACCGAGATCACTGCTGGACGAGAGCCCACGCCGGCGTTGATTCACGTGATCATGCGAGGATGACGAGTGCTGGTGCGGCGCTTCTTCTTCTACGCCGACGTTGTGACTGACTGTGGCGGCATCTCCGTGGTGACGCGGCGGGCGGCCCGAGTGGATTGGCAGCGAGCGATCAGTCGACATGAATCTGATGAGCAACCAAAACTCGTCAAGAAGAGAAATCCCCCAAAACAAAAGCCAATCCCCCCTGCCACTTGCTTGCCACCGCAAAAGGGCTCCTGTCGTTCTCAAAAGTGCACTGAAAAACACATTCTCCCCCCAGACGGTGATCGTTTCTGCCCGCCAGAGCCCATTGCGCATTGCCTCTCCTCTCAGTGCAGCAACTGCCGATGGCGCGGCTCCGTGGTCCCGGCGGCGGAGATGCTGCCCGGGGCGGCATCATCGAGCAATCGGGTCCTGGTTCGCGTCGGGGGAAGGCGGCAGATGCCGCACATGCTTCGCGGCGAGGGCAACGATACGATTTCAAACCAAATATCGGTTCTCGTGTCGTAGAGCTCGCAGGACGCCAAGGCGCCGCGGCCATCCATGCCCCCCGCAACCACGATAAACGACTGAATGACCTCAGCCGCAAAGTTGCACCGGCTTTGTTTCATCGGCCGGATGACCCGCCAGTCGTTGGTTTGCACATGCAAGGCTTCACAGACGTTCGTGACGTCGTAGCCACTACGCCCGCCAAGCACAAAGAGTGTTCGTCCCACGAACAGAGAGCAATGCGCCGCGCGCGCGATCCGCATGGGGGACAAGCGCTCCCAGTACGGCTCGCCGAGAATGTAACGTTCCACGGAGGCAATCTTGGTGGTGCCGTCAAAGCCGCCGGACGCGAAGACGGCCCAGGCCAAGCGGCCCTCCGCGGACAACGTGACCGCGCTTAGGGCGTGGGAGGCGCGTGCCGTCTGCATGGGAGGAATAGGAAAGCGCTTCGTGGTGACGGCGTCGACCAGAATCGCCGTGTTGCACACGGTGCGCTCGCTGATCGAGACGAAGCCTCCTGACACGACGATACCGCGTGGGACGCTGCACAATCCGCTTCCGTATGCTGCGATCGTAAAGACATCGGAAAAAGCCACGCGCTGCGACGCCTCGAGTTGTTGCGTCGTGCTACTGCCGCTCGATGGCGGACGGACACCCACAGCCGCGCTTGCGC
>ERZ1292633.1015-Hain-H41-02um-R1-1015-length-30915-cov-10_pt1 | contig 30915 bp, 30 predicted proteins | sample MGYA00564406_ERZ1292633 | MGnify/ENA primary metagenome ERZ1292633 (study PRJEB36523, sample SAMEA6512639) | groundwater metagenome | collected 2019-01-08 | study: AquaDiva: Metagenomics assemblies of 32 groundwater samples
ACTAGCATAGTCATTTTCTGCTAGTGGGGAAATTCATTTAGAACTCACATCATTCTAAATGTTATAATCCTACTATTATGAATGCCAACTCTAAACTAACATGGGATTTGTCACCCCTTTCAGCTTCAGACGATTCTCCTGAACTTCTCACTAAAAGGGACCGGCTTAAAAAGAAAAGCTATGAATTTATTAATAAGTGGAAAGAAAGATCTGATTATCTTCAGGACTCCCAGGTTTTAATTCAGGCACTGGATGAGTATGAGCAGTGGAATAGGTTTTTTGGTACGGATGGGGATGAAGGCTATTATTTTTCATTGAGAAAGTCGCAAAACCAGAATGATCCCAAAATCAAAGCAAGTCTTAATAAAGTTACTGACTTTTCAACAAAAATACTAAATGACATTCAGTTTTTTGAATTAAAACTATCTAAAATTCCATCCGCCAAGCAACAGGAGTTTTTGGCTAACCACACACTAAAAAAATATAACCACTTTTTGGAAAGGCTTTTTGTTAAGGCAAAATATTTGCTTTCAGAAAATGAAGAAAAAGTTGTTAACCTCTACTCTACTCCGGCCATCTCTAACTGGGTTCAAATGCTTTCTGGTTTTATCTCTAAGGAAAAAAGGAAAGTTCTAACTGAAGATGGCAAGGAGGAAGAAAAAACAACTTATGAGATTTTAAGCCTTATTGACAGTAAAGAAAAATTTGTTAGGGATAGGGCAGCTAGTGCCTTCAATTCTATTTTGGTTGCTCAAGTTGAAGTTGCTGAAAATGAATTAAATACCGTTTTACAGGTTAAAAAAATATCAGACGAGTTGCGGGGTTTTGAAAGAGCAGACAAGGCAAGACACCTAAGCGATGATATTGATTCAGAGGTAGTGGACAGCATGCTGAAGGCAGTGACTGGAAGGTTTGCCATTTCCAGAAAGTACTATGAACTTAAAGCAAAGCTTTTGGACCTTCCTAAGCTTTCTTACCATGAGAGAAATGTGGAATATGGTGAAATCTCAAAGAAATACCCATACGATGCTGCCAAGGCAATTGTTGCCAAGACTTTTACCAATCTGGATCCCGAGTTTTATGCTGTTTATAACTCCTTTCTTGAAAACGGAAATTTTGATGTTTTTCCGCAAGCAGGAAAAGCGGGCGGGGCTTTTTGTGCCGGCAGGCTTATAACTCAGCCCACTTATATCCTGCTAAATCACACAGACACTCTGCATGACGTACTGACAATTGCTCATGAGGTTGGACACGGTATTAATAATGAACTTATGAAAAAAGTCAGGCACTCGCTTGATTTTGATACTCCCCTCTCAACAGCCGAGGTAGCCTCAACTTTTATGGAGGATTTTGTACTGGAGGAAATCTTAAAGGAAGCCTCTGATACTGAGAGGCTTTCCATTATGATGATGAAATTAAACGGAGATGTCTCTTCAATTATGAGGCAGGTTGCCTGTTATAACTTTGAACTGGAGCTGCATAAAACTTATAGAGAAAAAGGTTATTTAGCTAAAGAGCAGATTAGGCAAATTTTTCAGAAGCATATGAGCTCCTACATGGGGGACTATGTTTTGCAATCGGAGGGAAGTGAGAATTGGTGGGTTTATTGGAAGCATATCAGAAACTGCTTTTATGTGTATTCTTATGCAAGCGGGCTTTTGATCTCAAAGGCACTTCAAAACTGTGTAAAAAAAGACAAAGCGTTTATAGCAAAAGTGAAGCAGTTTCTCTCCTTTGGGACCTCATCTTCCCCAAAAGACATATTCTCAAATCTTGGTGTTGCTATTTCTGATAAAAGCTTTTGGGAGAGCGGGCTTGATGAGCTAGAATTACTTCTATTGCAAACGGAAAGCCTTGCAAAAAAGCTTAAAAAAATATGATCAAGCCTTTAAAAGATGACTTTTACAGACATTTTTATAAGAGAAAATCCGCAAGAAGGAAGTTTTTAATCCTAGCTACTTATTTTTCAACCTTTGTCCTAGGCTTTTTGATCTTGGCAATAGTGGCTTCTTTTTTTGCACTGGCTGCTATTTCCCCTTTTCTGCCTGATCCTAACAGACTTACTGAAAGAAACGCCGAATTATCCACAAGAATTACTGATAAAAACGGAAAAGTTTTGTATGAGGTTTATGGGGAGAAAAACAGAACCCTTGCTAAATTTAATGAAATTTCACCTTACCTGATTGATGCTACTTTGACCGCGGAAGATGCCACCTTTTATGAACACAGCGGGTTTTATGTGATGGGTGTTTTAAGAGCCCTTGTGAATAGAGCAAGGGGTCAGGGGTTGCAGGGGGGCTCAACAATCACTCAACAGGTTGTAAAAAACACTCTTTTGAGCCAGGAAAGAACTTTTTCAAGAAAAGTAAAAGAATTCATACTGTCTTTGCAGATAGAAAACAAGTTTAGCAAAGAGCAAATTTTACAGCTTTATCTTAATGAAAGCCCTTATGGCGGTCAGAATTATGGCGTTTTTAGCGCTTCAACCGCTTATTTTGGCAAAAAACCGTTGGAGCTTAGTTTGGCTGAGGCTTCCTACCTTGCAGGGCTTCCCCAAAGTCCCACGTATTATTCTCCGTATAGCGTTAATCCGGAAGCTGGCATCAATAGACAAAAAAAAGTTTTGGATTTGATGAGACAAAAGGGTTTTGTGGACAGCAACGGCAAGAGACATACCATAACAGAAGAAGAATACAAACAGGCTTTGACTGAGGAGCTAAAATTCAGGAAATTTGCAAGCCAGATTCTTGCGCCCCATTTTGTGTTTTATGTAAGACAGCAGCTTGTGGATCAGTATGGTGAGGGTGTTGTTGAAAGCGGCGGTTTGCAGGTTGTTACTTCTCTAGATTATACCCTTCAGGAACTTGCGGAAAAAATGGTTAAAGAAGAAGTTGAAAAGTCAAAATATCTGGGTGTGGGGAACGCCTCTCTTGTGGTGCTTGATCCTAAGTCCAGGCAAATTTGGGCAATGATTGGCTCTAAAGATTTCTTTGCCGATCCAGCACCCCAGGGTTGTACCCCCGGAACAACAGGACCGGGCAGCTGTGTTTTTGAACCTAATGTAAATACCGCTCTTTCTTTAAGGCAGCCCGGGTCTTCTATCAAGCCCATAACTTATGCAGCTCTTTTATCTAAAGGTTATACAGTGGCTTCACCGTTTTTGGATGTACCCACCGAATTTGATAACGGTGACGGCAGGGAGCCTTATAAACCCGTTAACTATGACGGAAACTTTAGAGGGGTTGTGTCCATGCGAAAAGCTTTGTCCAACTCTATAAATATTCCTGCCGTTAAAGCTTTGAAAATGGCATCGCTCCCCTCAGTTTTAGAGCTGTCTAAGGAGCTTGGGTTGACAACTCTTAAGGATGCATCGCGCTATGGCCTGTCTTTGACTCTTGGCGGTGGGGAAACAAGAGTACTGGACATGACAAATGTTTTTGCAACTTTTGCAAGCGGTGGGATTTATAAAGAGCCTGTTGCAATTTTGGAAGTTAAAGATGCTTCCGGAAACATTTTAAAAAAGACCCGGGATTTACCCGGTAAGAGAGTGCTTTCTGAAGATGTAAGCTTTCTCATAAGTGATATTTTGTCTGACGATGATGCCAGAAGCGACATTTTTGGCAGAGGTAGCCTCTTATTTATCCCGGGGCAAAATGTAGCCGTTAAAACAGGTACAACCGATGATAAGAGAGATAACCATACTTATGGTTACACGCCCTCAGTTGCTGTTGGAGTTTGGGTTGGGAACAATAACAACTCAACAATGAACCCAGCTTTAGCGTCAGGTATAACCGGGGCATCCCCTATTTGGAATAAATTTATGAAGGAATATTTGAAGGAGAAAAAAGCTGAAAAATTCTCAAGGCCTGAAACAATAATTGAGAAAGAAGTGGACAAGCTGACAGGCATGCTCCCTTTCAGCGATAAGCCCACCAAGGTGGAAAAATTTGTCTTTGGAACGCAGCCTGAAACCAGAAGTCCCTGGTATGTAAGGCTTGAAATTTGCAAAGAAGATGGGCGAATAGCAAATGACGCCTGCATGGATGCTGAAAAAACAAAAGCTAAGACCTATATCAAGATTTTGGCTGAGCTACCAGAGTGGCAGGAATCAGTAGATAAATGGGTGAAAGAAAAGTATGAGGATGAGGACGAATACTTCCCCCCTACAAAGAAGTCAAAATACCCTGATGAGTAGAAATTGGGAGGCCTACTGTACTCTAAAGAAGCCCCGAGCATAGAGCATTAAAAATATAAAGGCCAACACTCCTATAGCCGCATAAATGTAACCGTGATATGGTTTCATGTTAAAAGTATAGCAAATATTTCCGCTTTTAAAAAAGAGTTAAATTTAACCTGACAAAAGCAATAAAATAAGTGTTTACAAGTGTGTTGTCCGCTTGGTACAATTTGGTTTCCTAAATCTTTAAACCCCTTTGAGTGCGGATTCGGACTTCATTTAAGGTCCGAACCACGCACTCAGTCAACAGGACTTTTCATTTAATGCCAAATCCCACAATTATCAGGATAATTCCTGCAAAACCTGATAGTATGATTAGTATGCTTGCCCAGTCAATACTTTTTTTGAAACCTACTGCAACTGCGGATGCAAGCAGCACGCTTAAAATGCTTCCTGTAGCGCTTGGTACAGGCAGGTTCCCGGCGCTAGTTATTGCCATTGTAAAAGCAAAAGCCGCCGGTAGAAAAGCAGTAGCCAAGACCGGGTAAAGAAATCTGGGATATTTTTGTGCAACAGCCATCACTACAATAGCAGGAATGATGTCTGCTACAGCAAATGTCAGAGCCCAAACCGTTGAGTTGTTAGTTATGCCACCCAACACATATCCCGCAACGGTTGCCGCTAAAAGCATTTTCCAGCTGGCAATACCATCAACAGCTTCTCTTGGTCTATTAGCAAGTGCGTAAAGCCCAAGAGTTAGACCTATGGAGAATAGTATGGGGTGGTCAGGCACTTGTCCAAAGGCAAGGCCCGTTAGGGTAGCTATTAAAGCAGCGGCCACCCCAAATTTCCGGTAGGCTTCATCAATACCTGGTGCATTTTGTAAATAGGCCACCAGAAAAAGAACTCCTGTAACGTTATAAACAACCGTTACAAGGAAAAGCCATTCGGCAGACATGCCAGCCTGCAATCCCATGCTTGCCAAATACCCACCCATAAAATCTACAGCTAGACTTCCCAGAAAGTATGGATTGGCTAGTAAGTGCTTTTTGGCTTGTGCTTGTGGCAGTACTTTAAGTTTAGTTGCCATGTGTAATTTGCTCCTTTTCTTTAAGATTATTTTTAGACTAACATATAACAAACATTAGAACAACATGGAATGTCTCTTTTGGTTTAAGTGTTTTGCGTTAATTAAGTAAAATTTGGTTTGTATACCGTGATTGTCACCTTTTTCTTATGCTCCTTGGAAAGAGTGGCATCTTTGTAAGGGGTGTTTTTTAAAAGTACTCTTGTGCCGTCCTGAAATTCTTTGGAAAGTTTTTCTATAAAGGGGCCTACTTCTTCACGTTCATCAAGAGTATAAGTAATATCTTCTATTATAAAATTTTTAACAGAGGTTAAAGTTTTTGGGAGAAAGCTCTGATCTTGAAGTAAACTTACTTGTTCTAAATCAAGTTCCGCATATGAAGTTGTGCCGTCCAAGTCTGAGAAAGAGCAGATTTTTTGTTTGATTATGCCAATACTTCCTATGCTAACTGTTCCACACAAAACATTGGCGGAAATATTTTCTTTAAATAGACTGTGTTTAGCGTTTATTATTGATAACTTGTCCAAGCCAAGTTGTTTTAAGGCTTTGAAAACCGCTTCTTTAAGGCTTAGAAACTGTGTGTATTGATCAGAGTTTTTTTGTAAAAAAAGTAGGGCTGCTTTTCTTTGTTCAATATATTTGTCAAAGCCTGTTTTTTTGGGGTCCTGATAGAATGTTTTACCTATTTCAAACAGTGAGATTTTGGTGGCCTGGTGCTTAAGATAAGTTTGTGCATACCCTTTGAGGGATGTAAAAAGCTCTGTTCGCATTGTGTTTAGCTCTTCATTCCAGGAATTTTCAAGCCTTACGGCTTTAAAGCTCTTGTTATCTACAAGATAGTTTTCAGAAGTGACAAGGTTTAAAGCTTTCAGCTGACTTTCGTCCTGAATTTGAAGGCCTATCACCTCTGTGAGGCCTAAATTAACAAGTATGTCTCTTAGTTTTTCTTCAAGCTGCATAATGGGAAAAGCTAAAACTTCCGGCGAAGGTTTTTGAGGAAGATCTGAAGGTATTAGGTTGTAACCCCTGATTCTTAGAATCTCTTCTATTACATCCTCTTCCATTGTCACATCCGTTCTAAAGTAAGGTACTTTAACTATCAACTTCTCATTGTGAACTCCCTCAATTAAAAACTCTAAGCTCTCAAGAATCTTTCCGGCCTGGCCAAGCCCAATAGTCTCCCCTGCCAACAAGTCTAGCCTCTCTTTGGTGAGTTCTATTGTTCTGTCCTCCGGTTTGTTTGGATAATAATCAAAACTTGAGAGTTCAGGCTCAAGGTTGCACACGGATTTCATAAGATAAATAATTCTTGCAAGCGCAAGCTCACAGTATTGGGGATGCAGGTATTTGCCAAGTCTGGCAGCAGTTTCATTTCTCACATTTAATCTTAGGGCTGATCTTCTTGCTGTTGGCTGATCGTAAAGCCCTGCTTCAAAAAGCACATTTTTAGTGCTTGTAGTAATACCAGACTCTTCCCCGCCGACGGCTGTTGTTAAGGTAAGGGGTTTTTTGGAATCAGAAGCTAGAAGGTCGTTTTCATCAAAACTAAGCGTTCCACCATCAAAAGTTTTAAGGCTTTCCCCTTTTTTGGCCTGTCTTAAAATGATCTCATCAAAACTGTCAAGGTCAAAAGCGTGTGTTGGCATGCCAAGCTCCAGCATCACATAATTTGTTATATCTATAATCGTGTTTTTAGGTTCTAGGCCAAAGGCTAACAATCGCAATTTAAGCCATTTAGGGGAGTCAGAGGCTCTAACATTTTTATAAATCACAGCTCTCCATCTTAGTACTCTGTCCGACTCAATCTTAATTTTAAAGTTCTCATTCTGAGTGGTTGGTATAATGGAAAGCTTGGGAAATTTTAGTTTTTCTCCTGTTGCAGCTGCAAATTCTCTTGCTATGCCTACTATGCTCATTGTGTCACTCCTGTTTCCTCTGTCTTCAAGGTCCAGCACAAAGTCTTGATGCTCTTCAACAATAGGTTTATCCAAAGCGTGTCCAATACTTGTCAAAAGCATTGCAGCCTCTTTAGGCGTCTTTTTTGTATCTATATATTCTTTAAGCCAGTTATAAGGTATCCTCATAGACTAAATTCCCTCCGTGCAAATGTCTGATGTCTTCAATGCCAAATTGGGTCATGATTATTCTGTCAAGGCCCATCCCAAAGGCAAACCCGCTATATTTCCTGTAATCAATCCCGCATTTTTCAAGCACATTTCTGTGGATCATACCGCTTCCCAGAATCTCAATCCAGCCTCTATGTTTACAAATTCTACACCCCTCCCCTTTGCAGAAACTGCATAACACATCCATTCCCGCTCCCGGTTCCACTTCAGGATAGTATTTACATCTAAGTCTTGTTTTTACGTCTTTGCCGTACATGAATTTGGCAAATTCCTCAAGAGTTGCTTTAAGGTTTGCCATACTTATACCTTCATCAACCAGTACGCCCTGGTATTGCTGGAAGAGTGCGTGATTGCTTGGGTTTATCAGTTCGTTTCTGTAGGAAATTCCGGGTACTACAAACCTTAGTGGGGGTTTGTATGAAGATAGTATCCTGGTTTCAACGCTTGAAGTATGCGTTCTTAACAAAATTTCAGGGGACTCAATATAAATTGTGTCTTGCAAATCTCTTGCCGGATGGTCTTTTGGCAGGTTTGTCTTTTCAAAATTGAATGCATCCTCCTCTATGTCTCTTCCTTCCGCAACAGAGTAGCCGTGCCTTATAAAAAAAGAATTCATTTTTCTTATAACTTGTGTGTCCGGGCTAAGATGGCCAATTTTAGGAGATGTGTGGGGTAAAGTTAAATCAAACCACTCTTTTGATTCATCAGTTGCCAATAGAAGATCATTGGTTCTTGATAAGAACATTTCCTCAAGCTGGTTTTTTGCTAAGTTTATATTTCTTCCTAATTCAGCCTTGTGCTCTTTAGAGGCACTTTTAAGAACGTCAGTCAGAGTGTTGAAATGAGATTTTTTTCCAACCAGAAAATTAAGCTTTAAAATGTTTAGTTCTTTTAAGGATTTTGCGCTTAGAAGTTTTTCTTTTGCCTCTGTTAGAATTTTTGAAAGGTTATCTTTAATATCTTCCATAACTTCTAGTAAGTTTAATCCTTTAGGTTTGGATAGGAAAGCCAGAAGTGTGAACTCCCAAAGTAATGCTTTTAGCTTTTTGCTTTGTTTACTACTTCTCCAAAAGCTTTTGTGTCTGTTGCCGCCATATGGGCAAGACTCTTTCTATCAAGGCCAATGTTTTTATCTTTAAGCATTTTGATGAATCTGGAGTATTTCACATCAAACGGCTTTAAGGCTGCGTTAATTCTTACAATCCACAACCTTCTTATATCTCTTCTTCTTTGTCTTCGCCCTGCAAACGCATATTCGCCGCTTTTCCAAACCGCATCCGACGCTCTTTTCCACAGCCTATGGCGTGACCCATAATACCCCTTAGCCAGCTTTTTAATTTTGTTGTGTCTTCTTCTTGTTCTGATTCCGCCTTTTACTCTTGTCATAGTTTAGTTAAGAGCCAGGTAATGCTCTCCTATAATTTTTTACGGTTGTAGTGTTTAATGGCTGCTGTCTTGCATTTCTGTGCTTTCTTCCGCTTGCCAGCTTTACTCTTAAATGTCCTCCTGTAATTTTATATCTCATTAGCTTGCCGCTTGCGGATATTTTTATTCTTTTTGCCAAAGTCTTTTTTGTTCTAAGTTTCATATCTTTTGCCAAAATTTTACCTGGGAAGAAGAGTTGTGCTTATCATCTTGCCAATAAGCCTGGGTTCGCTTTCCTGTTTTGCTATATCCGTCAGGTCATGAATGGCCTTGTTGATTTTTTCAAAACCAAGCGCCGGATACGCAATCTGTCTTCCGCTAAATTTAATTGTAAATTTAACTCTGTCTTTTCTTTCCAAGAATTCCCTTGCCCTGCCAATTTTTAGTTCAAGGTCATTTTGGCCAATGTTTGGACCAAACACAAATTCTTTAAGCTCAGACTGCTTGGACTTTGCCTTGGCCTGCGACTGATTCTTGCGCTCATCGTACAAAAACTTCTTGAAATCAAGGATTTTTGCAACCGGAGGAATAGCCTTAGGTCCAATTTCAACAAGGTCAAGGCCTTCTTTTCTGGCTAAATCCAAAGCCTGGAATTTTTGCATAACTCCAAGGTTTTCACCCTTAGATGAAATAATTCTCAGCTCCCTTGCAAATATTCTTTCGTTTGTTTTATATCTTTTGGCTTGGTTCATTTAGTTAATTTACTCTGGTAAGTTATCATACTAAGCCTTATAAATCAAGGCTTCGTGAGCTTATGCGCTCCCCTACCCTACTTATTGCGTCCAAAGCTTTTAGTGCACCCAAGTCCTCTCCCGTTCTCAGTCTTACACTAACAGTATTAGCTTCAACCTCTTTTTTGCCAACAATAAACATATAAGGAATTTTTTGCATTTGCGCATCTCTGATTTTGGCCTGCATTGTTTCATCTCTGTCATCAAGTTCTACTCTTATGTCTTTCTCAAGAAGCTTATCTTTTAGTCTTTGTGCATAGTCAGCCTGATTTTGAGAGATTGGAATAAGTTTTACTTGCAGGGGTGAAAGCCATACGGGAAAAGCGCCTGCAAAATGCTCAATCAAAAAGCCAATAAACCTTTCATGCGAGCCCAAAGGAGCTCTGTGAATCACAGCACAAAGTTTGTCACTTCCGTCTTTGTCTGTGTAGGTCAGATTAAACCTGCCCGGCATAAAAAGATCAAGCTGATTTGTGGAAATTGCAAATTCCCTGCCTATTGAGCTTCTGATTGTAAAATCTGTTTTTGGTCCGTAAAAAGCGGCCCCGCCAATATCATCTACAATTCTGATGCCTGATTTAGCACAGGCACTCCTCATTAACTTTTCAGCCCTATCCCATGTTTCTTTGTCCCCATGATACTTATTTGTCTTTTTAGGATCAGGAAGCCCTATGGCTATATAGTAATCCTCTTTTGTCAGGCCAAAGATTTTGTAATAGAACTCATGAAGCTCTAATACTTTCAAAAACTCCTCTTCAGCCTGCTCCAGTGTGCAGTATATATGAGCGTCATTTTGGCAGATGCTTCTTACCCGCATAAGGCCAAAAAGAGTTCCCGAGAGCTCATACCTATAAACCATTCCATACTCTGCGTATTTGATTGGAAACTCTCTGTAAGAGTGTTTCTTGGATTTGTAAATCATGTGATGGTGTGGGCAATTCATGCCTTTCAGAAAGTATTCTTCTCCGTCAATCTCCATAGGAGAATACATGTCGTCTCTGTAATACGGCAGATGGCCGGATATCTCAAACAGAGTGTGTTTTGCAATATGGGGCGTTGACACTCTTTGATACCCTAACTTTTTTTCCGTTTCCTTTGCAAGTTTTTCAAGCTCTTCTCTTATGATTGTGCCTTTTGGGTTCCATAGAATAAGACCCGGGCCAACTTCTTCTGAGATTGTAAAAAGCTCAAGCTCCTGGCCCAATTTCCTGTGATCTCTTTTTTTAGCTTCCTCAAGCTGCCCCAAATATTTGTCTAATTCTTCCTGTGTGTTAAAGGCAGTACCATAAATTCTTGTAAGCATTTTGTTTTTTTCATCCCCATGCCAATAGGCTCCCGCAACGCTTAAAAGCTTAAAAGGACCAACTTTACCTGTTGAGGAAATGTGAGGTCCAGAGCATAAATCCACATCCGAGTCCTTGGCGTCTGGTTTGCCTGTCCAGTAAAGGCTTAACTCCTCTCCTTTTTGTATTGCCCTATTTATCCAGTCTAATTTGTAAGGATTATCTAAAAACAAGTTTTTGGCTTTTTCTTCATCAACCACTTCTTTACTGATTGGAAGGTCTTTGGCAATTATTCTTTTCATTTCAGCCTCAATTTTGGGAAAGTCAGCCTCGGAAATCTTTCCTTCATAGTCAAAATCAAAATAAAAGCCTTCTTCTGTTGCAGGTCCCATTGCTCTTTTAAGTCCCGGGAATAAATTGGTCATTGCAAGGTGAAGTACATGTTCACACGAATGCCTCATGGGCATCAGAGGGTTATTTTTTAACTCTTTTTTCATTTTGCTCATAAGTTTTACCTAATCAATTTAGTTAACTTTTTATACTTTGTAAATTGGCTGATTTATGAATTGTAGCGGTTAAACTTGTACCCCTTCCGGGGTTGTGTTGGTTTTAAAAGTTAGTAAGTGCCTGAAATGCTTTAGCATAAGCTAAAACAGTATAACACATGTTACATTTGTGAAGCCTGCGTAAAAGTTGCACAATGTGAAGAGCAAAGAAAGGAGATACAAATGGCTAAGAAAATCCTCTTAGTTTCTAGAACGCGAGGGTATCAGAGGCTTTTTAAGGAGTTTCCCAATCTTGAGATCCGTGAATTTAACTCCGAGCTGCTCTTACTGGCTGCCGCCAAAAAGTCTCGGTCGGTACCGGTGTTTGTGGTTTTGGAACACGGGTACAAAGGGCTTATTGAAAATCTTTTGGAACAGGGTAACAAGGTTGTTGTCCTTGTTGATTTTCAATTCGTAAGACTGTCTTCCTTAAACGGCGTGAGAAAATCGCCTAGGGTAAGACTGGTTGTAATTAAGGTCAATCCGCCAAAAAGTAAGAAAGGGCTTTTTTCTGATGAAACAATGAAGGCTCTAAAAAAAGCCCTTGCCTTTGCCAAAGTGTCTTGAACTTTGCTATATGCGAATTTCAGGACACTTTTTGGTTCTGTAAGCGTTCATTTTGTCACTTCGTTCAGAAATGGTATATTCAAGACAATCTCAAAAAACAGAAAGGATAACAAAAATGACCACTGCAATTCGCAGATTCAACTGGATGATTGCCCTTTGGGTGTTTTCGACAGCCTTGCTTTTGGTGATTGGGTACGTTATTCGTGACGAACCCAATATTGGAAGGCTTGTGATCGGAGCTTTGGGGGCCTTAGCACCTTTTTTGCTCTCAACAGCTAATGATATGGACACCCGAAGAAAGGGGTTCTCCGGGAAGACCTTAAAAGCAAAGGTTGAATGGGCTTTTGAATTCGCCTGTGAGCTTTATCTTACTAATTACTATGCGGGTCTTCGAAGATATAGTGATATACAAACCTTTCTCGGCCGAATCTGCATCGGCTTAGGAATAGTTACAACCCTGCTGGGAGCAATCGGAGTTTAGAAGTCGCTTGGAATTTCTGTATGCGGTTAATATTACAAGGTGTTAACCGCATTACTTTCTTGAGCGATACTGCTCATTTCTACTCAAAATCTTTTTTTGTAGAACCCTCTGTTTTCCCCATAACTTTAATTTGTGCCAGATAAAAAAAAGTGTTATATATTCAGATAACCTATAATATAGGAAATCTAACGGAAGGAGTTTTAATAAGATGAGTTACAAAAAGAGTAACTTTGCATCAAGGAGATTTGCCAAAATATTCGTTTTTTGGGGTATATTGGCTTTTCTCTCTACCTTCTTCAACCTTGAAAGAGGAGGCCCAAATTTTCCCGATATCCTCTTGGGGATTGTGGGGCTATATGGCCCGTTTATTTTTTGGACTGTGCTAGATCTTAGGTTCAGGAAGAGCACACCAAAAGTTGCGGGAATCTTCTGGACGTTTGAATCCACGTGCAGACTATTTCTCTTTGAAACCTACATGGGTTTGAAGTGGTATTGGACTGCTCAAATTTGGTTAGGAAGGATGTGTATGGTACTGGGGTTTATCCTTTCCATTTCCGGATTTTTGGGATTTTAGTTTAGGATCCTCCCATAACTGTAGTCTATATTTATGCCATCATAGTCTTTAAAAAACTGTGATGGCATTATTTTTTTGCTCTGTAACGCTCATTTTTATTTAGGATTTTTTTCCTAAGTCTTAAAGATTTTGGTGTAACCTCAATGAGCTCATCGGATTCAATAAAAGTCAAAGCTTCTTCTAAACTCATGACTTTAGGTGGAGTGAGCATTATTCCAAAAGCGCTGTTTCCGCTCCTAACATTAGTCAAAACTTTTTCTTTGGCAACATTTATGTCTATGTCTTCTTGTCGGGTATTAAGCCCCACAATCAAACCCTCATACACTTTTGTCCCGGGCTCAATAAAAGTAACTCCCCTACCCTGCGCAACCTCAAGCCCGTTTAGGGTTGCCCCTCCGGTGTCTGAAGCCACAAGCACGCCATTTCTAAGTTTTGGAGTGTAGTCGTCTAACACCTCGAAGGAAGAAAATATAGAATTCACAACTCCCGTTCCTTTTGTGAGTGTCAAAAACTGTGACCGAAAGCCAAGCAAATTCTTAGTAGGAATTTTATATTCTAAGTGCACAAAACCTTTTCCGTTGTTTAGCATGTCCATAAGTTTTCCGCGTCTTGCGCCCATTTCCTGACTGATATTCCCCATAAACTCTTCTTTTATATCTATAAAAACCTGTTCTTGGGGTTCGCACTTTTTGCCATCAACTTCTTTTAAAATAACTTCTGGCCTTGACACCTGAAACTCAAGCCCTTCGCGTCTTAGCGTTTCGATTAGTACAGACAAATGAAGCTCGCCCCTACCTGACACATAAAAATCGCTGCCTTTTGGGTTTGCTTCCACTCTTAAACCCACGTTTGTTTCAATCTCTTTTAAGAGCCTGTCCCCTAAAACTCTTGAGGTTGCGTATTTTCCCTCCAAGCCTGAAAAAGGAGAAGTGTTAGCTCCAATTGTCAGTTTCAATGTGGGCTCTGTGATTTTAATTCTTGGTAAAGGTTCTGAAATAACCTCGTCTGCTATAGTGTCGCCTATTTTTGCGTTTCCTGCGCCAACAATTGTAACAATGTCACCGGCTTCAGCCAAAGTAGCCTCAACCTTATTTAATCCTTCGGCAAGAAGTATTTTTTCAGCCTTTATCACTTCCACACCATGCTCTTTAAACAGTTTGAGTTTTTGGCCCTGTGTAATTTTACCGCTTAAAATTTTCCCAATCGCGTGCTTGCCCAGATGATTATCCCAGTCAAGGCTTGTGACAAGCATTTTAAAAGGCTCCTTAAGATCTACCTTGGGACCGTTGAAATGAGCCAAAATCGCATCCAACAAAGGAATCAGGTTTTGCGATTCATTCTCTCTCCAGTCGTCCAAGCTTTTAAAAGCTCTGCCTTCTCTGCCTATAGCATAAACAACCGGAAAGTGAAGTTGCGAATCAGTTGTAGCAAGATCCAAAAACAGATGTTCAGTTAGTCTCAAAACCTCTTCAGGCCTGGCGTCTTTTTTGTCAATTTTATTCACAACCACAATAATCTTTAAGTTTTGCTCAAGTGCTTTTTTCAATACAAAGTTTGTTTGAGCCATAGGCCCTTCTTGCGCGTCAACAATTAAAAGCGCGCCGTCGGCCATGTTTAAGACTCTTTCAACTTCTCCGCTAAAATCGGCGTGTCCAGGGGTGTCTATGATATTTATTTTCACGTCTTTGTAATGGATTGACACGTTCTTTGCAAAAATTGTGATGCCCCTTTCTCGTTCAAGGTCGTTTTTGTCTAAAATTGCCTCTTGAGTCATTTCGGTTTGGTTGTCTCTAAAAACGTGGGTTTGCTTTAGCATACCGTCAACAAGCGTGGTTTTGCCATGATCAACGTGGGCTATGATTGCAATGTTTCTAATATCTTTTCTTTCCATATATACAGCAAATTCTGACAGAGCGTTTAAAATCTAGTAACAACGGAATTTTTAAGCTTAGCCGGAGGCATAAAAAAGCGCCCTTTCGGACGAGTTTAATTGTAACACAAAAAGGCTTTGCCTGTTTTACATGGCATGTGGGATTTTTAAAAGTACCTTCCTACACATCTGCCGTTTGGGGCGTGAAGCTGCCCCCACTACACTTAATTGAAATTCTTATAGGTGGGTAGTACATTTATCTTAAGAAAGGAAGAGTGACATGGACAATAACAGTTATCCATGTAAAGGTCATTGTTGCAGCTGTGGGACGGACTGCTGTTTGAACACAGGGCACCATTGCCCCTGCTGCTGTAATGACTATAAGTGTAAAAAGATGGTTTTAGTCCCGTTTGCAAAAGGAAAGCTTTTTCTGATTTCTATGGGACTTGCAGCTTTAATCCTCTTTTTGTGGGTTGCCGGGTGGGGCGTTAGTCTTTAATGACGCCCCCTTTCACTACTGTTTAATTTTTTTCTTCAAAAAAAGGTATAATAAACCCATTAAATATGTGAGGCTATGAAAAAAGTTGTCATTGTATATTCTAAAAGCGGAGGGGGGCACTTAACTTTGGGAAAAGATGCTAAGGAGGCTCTTGAGACCTATTACCCGGGTGAGTTTGATGTAAGTTTTTTTGATCCTCTGCCATCAATCAGCACTTATCTTTACGGCAAGCTCGGCTCCGACTGGCCAGGGCTTTGGGGACTTTTATACCATTCCACAAACAAAACTCTCCTTGCAAAGGTAATAAATCTTCTGGGATCAACTTCCATAACAAATAGAATCTTAAAGTATTTAGAAAAGGTAAAACCTGACGTTATTATAATTAACCACGCTGCCACTACATTTGGAGTAGAAAAGGCTGTGAGAAAACTTGGTATAAAGCCAAAAATTGTTGTGGAATTTGCCGATCCCTTCTCAGTTCATAAGCTATGGTACGCTTATAAAAATGCAAATTTGTATTTGGCTCTTGTTGAGGAAACCATTTCAGATGCTGTCAAAAATGGAATTCCTAAAGATAAACTAGTAAAAACCGGTTATCCTGCTTCCAGCAGGTTTGATGCTTCTCGTTATTCCAAAGCCACCACGCGTGAAATTCTCAACTTAAAACAGGATAGTTTTGTACTCTACGTTGGAGGCTCGGGTCAGGGTGGAGGCAGCCTTTTAAAGCTATGCAAAAAACTTGGGGAGAACAAGACTATAAAAAACAGGTGTCAGCTTGTCATAGTTGCTGGCAGAAACCCGTCGCTTGTAAAAAAATTGGTAAAGTTATCTGCAGTGGATACCACCTTTTTTAATGTTTTTGCCCATGCTAATAATGTGCCTCAATTGTTGTCCGCTTCAGATTTAATTGTTGGCAAAGCAGGCCCGAGTTTTATATTTGAAGCTCTTTTCATGGGAAAACCGGTTTTTTCAACAGCGTGCCTTCCGGGTCAGGAGGAAGGAAACCTTGAATTTATACAAAGAGAAGATGTAGGTTGGGTAGAAAAGAATTTAGACAAAGCGGTTTTGCAAATAGAAAGAATTGTCATAGATCCAAAACTAATTGAAGAAAAGCTAACAAATGTAACGCGAGTTGTTAAGTTGCATGAAAACTCCCAAAAGAAATTTGCAACAGAAATTGCCAAACTCTGCGGTGTTGAAAGCTTCTAGAATTGGTGGGCCCGACAGGAGTCGAACCTATGACCTCCTCGATGTCAACGAGGCGCTCTAACCATCTGAGCTACGAGCCCTAAATTTACTTCTTCTCTTCAAAATACTCGTCTATTATTCCGTACGCCTTTGCGTCTTTTGCTGTCATGAAAAAGTCCCTGTCCATGTCTTTGAGAACCTTTTCTTTTTTCTGACCCGTGTTCTTAGCAATCACATCCGCGCTCAAATCCTTAAGCCTCAATAGTTCCTTAGCGTGAATCTCAATATCAGAAGCCTGCCCTTCCATTCCCTGTGTCAGAGGTTGATGGATCAGGATAATAGAATTTGGCAGAGCATATCTTTTCCCTTTGGTTCCGGCAGACAAAATCAATGAAGCCATAGAAGCCGCCATACCAATACAAATTGTAGAAACATCGCATGACAAGTGTTTAATTGTGTCATAAACCGCCATGCCTGAGTACACGCTTCCACCGGGACTGTTAATATAAAGCTTAACATCCTCCTTAGGATTCTCAGCCTGCAAAAACAAAAGCTGAGCAATAACCGTATTGGCAACAGCTGAGTCAATTGCATCCTGCAAAAACACAATTCTGTCTTTTAGTAAACGCGAGTAAATATCATACGAGCGCTCATAGCCCTTTGGATCTTTTTCTACAACAATTGGCACAAGTTGAGACATATTATTTTTCCTCCTCTTTAACTTTTGAGCTTTGATCTGGATCTTTATCAAGCTCGGACAAAAGCTTACTGATAAGCTTATTTTTGGCAAGCACGCTCACAATATACCATCTGTCCTGCCCTTTTTGAAGCTTCTCCTTAATGGCAGCGTCAGGCATTGCATTAATTGCAGCTTCAATTTCACTATCCTCTACTTTTATGTTTTCATCCTCAATTGCCTTGGCAAGCGCAAACTCAGCCGTCAGGGTTTTGAGAGCATAAGATTGATACTCAAGCCTTAAGTCCTCTGCCGACTTATTCTGTGCTGTTAGGTACTGCTCAATAGTAAGGCCCAAAGTTTCAGCCTGTTGCAAAAGTCTTGCAAGCATTCTTGTTACCTCTTCTTCAATAAGCATGTCTGAAACTTCAAGTTGGGCTTGTCCAGCAAGCGTTTCAATCACAGCATCAACAGACAGACCTTTAAACTCTTCTTTCTTTTCTGCCTTTTTCTCAGTATGTAACTCCTTAAGTACTTTCTTATAATCTTTTAACTTTACTTCAGGTTTTGTGGGAGTTACGGCTTCAAATTCAAAATCGTCATTTTTGGCAAATTTCTTGATTGTAACTTTTGGGTTGCCAATCGGGCTGACTTTATTTTCTTTAACGGCGGCAACATAGTAATGCTGTAATAAATGATTAACTACTTCCCCGTTTAGATCAGCCTCTTTAGTGTTTTTTTCAACAAGTTCCAGCGGAGCTTTGCCTTTTCTAAAGCCTGCAATTTCTGCATCTTTGGCAAATTCCTCCAAAACGTGATAGTACATCTGCCTAACTTTGTCAGACGGAACTTTTACAGTCATTTTCAGGGTGGCTTTGGGCTGTTTCTCAATAGTTACTTCCATAGCAAAGTATTTTATCACAAGTTGCTTCTTCCCACTAAAAACAGTTTGTGAAATAATAAGCGTATGGACATGGCAAGGCTTGAAAGCGCGTTATATCATCCAATTAAAGCACTTCTTGTGCTTGTGCCTTACACCCTCCTTGCTTTTTTTATAGGAAAAGTTACTCTAAACACTCAAATCAAAGCAGAACTTTTTATAATTTCTGCAGGAGCAATTTGTTTTTTTCTCGATCTTTTTTTACAGACTCTTCTGGAGCAGGATGCTATTGGCAGATTTGTTTATGTTGTTCTAGTGTTTCTGTTGCTATTTTTTCTCATTTACACCGTTGTTCCTTCTTATGTATTACTCCTTGCCGGTAGAGGAGATTTGACAGTTCAGCTTTTAATGGGTTTTCAAGCCTATTTGTTAACTTTCTTTATTTACAGATCCGTTAAAAAGTTCTTTACAATTCTGTGGGATTTGGAAATTGCCTAGTTTCACTGTTCTTCTTTAATCTTTTTGGTGCCGGAAGGGAGAATCGAACTCCCACGGAGTTATTTAAGCTCCATTGGGTTCTAAGCCCAACGCGTCTGCCAATTCCGCCATCCCGGCACAAACACTTAAATCTTTTCAACTATATCAGATTTTTAAATTTCCTAAACCGGGGTTGTTTTTGCTTGGGAATTTGATTTGTAGGAATGTTGTATCAGGCTTAGGTTTTGTAATAAAGCATTGCATCTCTAAAATATTGAATGCTTTTGCACCATCGACCTTTTGAGGGAGGTGTATACCTTTTTTCAACTTCGCAAGGTTCTATGAGCCCTTTCCCAAAGAAATTTTTAGACAAGTCAGAACCAATTTTATCCATTGCTTCCTCCCAGCTTGTGAACTTGGTTACCGTATCGCCATAAATCCCGTACCCCCACGCGTTATAAGAATCGGGGATCATTTGCTTTCCGCATGTAGATTCCTGCCAGGCAATGGCCGCAAGCCACCAAAATTCAAAATTATATTTATCCGCAACCTCAACCATTTTGACGCCCGTTCCGGTCAAAGGGCATTTATATTTTGCAAAGTACTGGTCAATAATCTCAGCTCTGGAATCCTTCCCTGTTACAGCCCCAAGTACCTCTCCTGTAACATGCGGATTAGTTTGAAAAATAGAATAGGTAATTAGCTTAGGACTTTCTTTTCTGGCAAACAAAAAAAGGGTAAGAGACAAAGCAACAATATTAGCGCTAACGTACCAAATCACAATCAGGGCAGAAAACCTAAGTTTTTTCATAAGTCTACACTGTATTGTAGCATATTTGAGGTTGAGTCAAATTTTTAAGAAATTCCAGGAGTCTGATTGAAAAGGAGTAAGTTTTAATTTCCTGTCTTCAAAGCTGTGTTTTAGGTGTCCAATACTGGCATTTGTTGAATCCTCCCCAGATAGGCTATAATCTCCTAAATTCTTCAGAAGAAAGGCAAATTCCATTGAGATGAGAAAAAAAATCGTGATTATTGGTGTGATAACACTTTTGATCCTAGCCATACCGGTTCTCTACTTTATTTTAGGCTGGAGAACCAAGGAACAAGTGGACCTACAGCCTACAAAAGAAGTTCAGGAAATCCAAATCACACAGACCAAAATTGAGAATTATGTCTTATATGGGTCTTTTCCTTGGCAAAAAGATACCATGAAGCTCATTCAAGACTGGGCTACAAAAGAGGCATATGACATTCTCATAATTGACCAGGGAGAATACTTTACCGGAGAAGAGGGAGAACAGTTTCAGGTTTGGGTGTACTGCTTAGGAGGCTCGCTAACAACATTAAGTTGTGAGCTATCCTACAGGACATTCGATCAGCTCTTTAGGAAAGAATTCCCCTGTTATTTTATTCCATGTCAAACAGCTTGGCTTATGCCTTAAGGTTTTAAGCCAAGCTAGATTTCATAAAATTTCTGTCTTCCCCTGTAAAATTTTCCAACAAAATAGCCAAAAGCAAAACCTCCAATATGAGCCCACCACGCAACTCCTCCGCCAGAAGTGTCCAAAAAGCTAGCAGTCCCGCTGAATACTTGTGACAAAAACCACAAAGCCAAAACAAAGCTTGACGGAAGTTCCACAATTGTAAAAAAAGGATACATTACAAGTGTTTCAATTCTGCTATTTCTAAAATTCACAAAATAAAAGCCAAGGACCCCGGCAATCGCCCCGCTTGCCCCAAGCATAGGAATACCGCTTCCAAAGCTAAAAACAAACTGCAACAGGCTTGCAGCAATTCCGGACAATAAGTAAAACAAAACAAAGCCAATTTTTCCAAGAGCAGCCTCAACATTATCTCCATAAATCCACAAAAACCACATATTTGAAATAAAATGCACAAACCCTCCATGTAAAAACATTGAAGTAACAAAGGTTTTTAAACTCTCAAGTCCGCCAACGCCAATCAACGCTGGCACAAGTCCCCACTTATATATAAAAGCTTCAGGATCCACAGCGGTAATTTCCAAAAACAAAACATACGCGCATGCAAGTATTATAAGAATAGTAATAAGCGGAAATTTGTGAGACGGCTGCGAGTCCCTAAGCGGAAACATATCGCAATTTTACCACACGCGGTTATGAGCTAGGACATGGTAGCTACTCCAAAAGACAATCACTCAACTTGTCGAGCTGACTTCATAGAAAAAAACGTTTTATAAAAAGCGGAAAATGTGTTATTAACAACCTAGAAAGGAGACAAAAAAATGTCAACGTTAGTTGCAAATTTGGGATTTCCAAGGGTCCACATACCAAGGAAGACACTTGGGAAACTCACCATCCTGATTCTTGCGGCTTTATTGGTAGCAAACCTGACAACAAGAACTAAACTTGAAAAGAAAGAAACCGGATTTGAGATTGGTTTCGCTACCAAAGCTGTGGGTTTTGTGGCTTCTTGCCAAAATTACCCAGACAACAGCGGCTTTGTTATAAAGCTCACGCTTTTCTGGGGAGGGCTTGAATCCAGCCAACAATCAGACTACCAGCCGGAGAAAAAACCCTCGAAACCGCCAATTTGCTCAAATGAGATTGAATCTGTGTTGGCGTTGCTAACCGGGGCTGTTAGAAGGGCGTTCAGACAGCTTGATGTTCCTACATCGCTTGGAGACAATCTTGAGGTATTGATCATCCAGTCGGTGAGGGCCGTCTTAAAAGTGTGGTACTAGAAAACAAACGCCTCAATCAGTATGTTCAAATAGGGGGTATTTATTTAAATATCCCCTATTATGTTGGATACTCTTTAAGTCTCTCTCAATAAGAGATCTCAACACGACTCCACAAAACCCAAATTTCTATCCAAAGCTCTTTCATCTTGACTTCAAAGCTTTGTTCAAATTAGACTAATATCAATGCTCCACTTCCAAGAAGACCAAAACGAAACTCCTGTCGATCAAAACCCAGATCAAAACGACCGCACTAAAAAACAGCCGCGCGATGAAAACGGACAGTTCACAAGCCCAAACAACCCCGACCAGAGCAAATTACCCTTCATCTCTGTATCATCCACTCCGCAAACCGAAGCAAAAAAACAGGTAACTCAAGCGGCAACCAAAATCCCTCCCCTGCTCGACGTCAAAATCGCAAACCCTTTCACCTATTTTAAGCTCTGGTGGAACAAAACCATGGCCAAAGAAGGTATCGACTTTAAGCTCAAAATCCACCCCATTACAGCAATAGCAATAACAGCACTCATTGCAGCGGGATCATTTGGCCTTGGCCACATCACCTTCCCAAAGACAATAACAAACTACATCCCCCAGCTAGCCCAGCCCACGCCGACTCCCGAACCAAACCCCTGGCGCGACACAGCCTTCACAGGAATTCTTCGCTACAGCGACGCAAACAAAACCTACTATCTTACCACCCAAGCTTCCGAGGCAATCACACTCGAAGTCCCCTCAAATGTAGAGCTTTCAAAGCAAATCTCAAAACGCATTTTCGCGACAGGTTCTTACAACGACCAAACAAAAATCCTCAAAGTAAATTCGGCAACAGATCTGGAAATCCTACCACTAAAAATCACCCCCATCCCAATCACCTCCTCCCCCTCCGCAACCCCTAAACCATATTGACATATCAGTACAACGTCAGTACAATCGATGTATGCTAACCCAAAAACTTTATAAAAACGGAAACTCTGTTGCCGTGACCATTCCTAAAGAGTATTTAAAAGAGCTAAATCTTAAAGAAGGAGCACTAGTAGAGCTTGATCGTGATGCAGAAACGCAAACAATTATCATTTCTCCAAAGGCCACCTCAAGAGTAGACTCTTCTGTCACGCCAAAGTTCTTAAACTGGCTTGAAGGATTTGCCAGCCAATATAACGACGTATTAACAAAACTTGCTAAAGAATAAGCTATGGCTAAAGTGCGCTTTCTTACTCTAGAGCAGGTTTTAGCAACTCATCACTTTTTAATTGAAAATTACGGTGGATCTCACGGTGTTAGAGATCTGAAAATGCTGGAATCTTCTGTGTACCGCCCTCAAGCCTTCTTTGGCGGAAAATTTCTTTTTCCCACAATTTTTGAAAAAGCTGCTGCTTTAATGTGCCCACTCATTCAGAATCGCCCATTTTTAGACGGTAATAAAAGAACAGCAGTAGTGAGCTCTGCAGCTTTTCTTGAACTTAACGGCTGGGCTTTGAGGGCTTCCCCAGAAGATATCTATAAAACAGCTGTTTCTATTGCTGTAAGTAAACTTTCAGTTGAAGAAGTCAGCATATGGTTAAACTCAAACTCAATCAATGTTAAATAACATTGACAGTATTCTGTAAGAATTCTATAATCCACCAATGACTCAGGAACAACTTATAAAAAGAGAAAAATTTACAAGTATTCAGGCCGCTCAAGCAGGTCTCACGAGCATTTTGATCAAAGCTCAAAAGGGCGGATTCTTTTATCGCGTGCTTAGAAACAACCAGCCTCTCGGCGTTCTTCTACCAAACAAAGTATGGGAGAGCATCTTGGAAGATCTTGAAGCTATCAATTCCCCATCATATCTAAAAAGCATTGAAGAAGCCCGCAATTCCAAAGAACTTTACACAGTAGATCAAGTAAAAAAAGAACTAAACCTCAAGTAACATGCAAACTCTTTTTACAGAGAGAGCCTTAAAAGATTTTAAAAAACTCACACCTCCTATCCAGAAAAGGCTAATTAAAAAGCTTGAATTCTTTGCGCAAAGCAAAGATCCGCTAAAGTTTTCCGAGGCGCTTGTAAACAGTACCTTAGGAAAATACCGCTTTCGAGTAGGTGACTACAGGGTGATATTTGACTTCCCGGGGGATGCCTTAATTATTCTTCGCCTCGGTCACAGAAAATATATCTATAAATAAGATCTATTAGTTCTTTACCTACCCCTAATTTTTACCATTTTCAGCCTCACGTAAGATAATAAGCTTATGCCTACAACCAAGGTCAAAGCCAAGGTTTTCAGGCAAGTTTTAACAATCTAGGTTGTTAGAACTATACTCTAGTTGTGCCTATAGGGTACGTCTCAAAGACAACCTTAAAGGCGCACTTTGACAAAGAGAGAGTTACTAAGGCCAAACCTTTATGTCCTGGGCGCTAAGGAGTTTGCAAATGTCTTTTGCAAGCCTAGGTTTGTTAGCTCCTTGGCGCTTCGTGACTCTAGGTGAAAACCTAAATTCAAAAGTCTCGTCGCAGCCAATCGGAATAAAAAATAAGTTCAGATGCCTAAGGAGGGCAAAATGAACAAAAATTGGTTTTTAATTTTGATAGCTGCCAGCCTTCTGGCTGGTCTGTTTGGGTTGGGTGGGGACGTTTGGGCGGATGAGAATCAGCCCGAAACACCTACCTTCACCCCGGCTCCGACTTTGACGCTGGAGCCGACGATAGAGTCAACCGTTGCGGCGATTGAGACCGCCACGGATACACCAATCCCGGTGACGGATGCGCCATCGCCGGTGCCCTCCGAGACCCCATCCCCGACCTTGGCGGAGGTTACGACCACTTTGGAAGTGACCGCGACCGAAACCTCCACGGAAACGGCGACAGCCACGTCCACAGTTGCTCCCTCGAGCACGTGGACTGCAACGGTCGCCCCAACCGACAGCATTCCGGATCCGACTTCAACGTCGGAGCCCTACGCATGCAGCCGGGACAAAATCTGGGCGACACTAGGAGGGGCAGAGGACGGGATGCTGGACTTCACGTTCGAAGTTCGCAGCCCGTACAACTGCAGGGCCACGGTCACGGCAGCTTCGTACAAGAAGTTGTCCGACGGCATGTGGCCACAGATTCGGACAGGGATGTCCACTGGGGATATCGCCCCGGGACAGTCGTTCGTAACGGCAGTCTCGATCGTATGCCGGTGGCAGGGGGACGCAATCTTTGGGGCCGATGCTCCAGAGATGCTGCTTGATTACTACTTTGGTCCGGCAAAAACGCTGATAAACTCAGCGAGTGGTGAGAGGGAGTGTCCGACTGAAACGGCCACGCTCACCGCTACGGCTACGGAGACCAACACCCCGACAGCCACAGCGACTTTCACGTCCACGGCGACCACGGTGTGGATTCCGTCGGCTACTCTCACAAACACCCCAGTTCCAACCGTGGTTCATGTGGACCCGAGTCCTACAATCTCGGTTCCGCCCACGGAGAGTCGACCGCCGGAGACGCAGGTGCCACCGACTCTGAAACCGTCGAACACGCCCACGAACACACCGACAGCCACCAACACCCCCGCCCCCGTCCCGGCCATCACGACCACTGTGCAGACCCCTGTATCACAGACGGTCGTGACGCAGGCTGCTGCCCCTCGGACCTACCCTCGAAAAGTGGCGGGAAAGGTCCAAAAGATCGAGATGCTGATCCCTCTGACGGGATCTTCGAACTCAAGTTTGGCGGGGGGTGCGGATGGTGTTTTATACATCCGATTTAAGCAGGCATACGGGTTGCCTGACTTGATCTTTGCCCCCGAGTACGTTTGGGGAAATAGCGAAGACCAAATTATTATTCCGCCAATCGGCGTGGCGGAACTCCGGAAGTTTGAGGGAAAGATTCTGATTAATGTCCACTATGTGGACGCCCCCAACCTTTACCGGATCCATATCGGATCAACGGTCGAGTTTGCCAGCAACGAGTTCGTGGTTGCCGGAGAAAAAATCTCGATCGACGGAAGCAAAATTACCGCCTCCGAATTAAGTGCGGATTATGACGGGTACTTGGTTACCTGCCAGTCTGCCGAGGGGGGTTCGTTATACTTAATCCCTCTCAAAAAAGTAACTAAGTAACTCTCTCTGAGTTCTCTGGCCGCCTTGCGAATGTGTCAAACTTACAGCAATGTAACCTTTGATACAGCGCAGGCGGCCGGGATTTTAGATTTAATTAGCTAAGCAAAGTGTTTGCACCGCTCTGAATGTTCACAGCAAGCAGTGTTAGTACACAAACACACAAACAACAAAGCTAATTGAATGTGAAATCTCAAAAACAAGATCCCAACTTAAATACCTTCTTGGGTAACACTGGTCACATCAACTATAATAGAGTCATGAAACTTGAATCCCACGCACCCTCAGCTCAAAACGCACAGGAACCTTCCAGTGCTCTACCAACTCACCAAGACCAGCCACTACATTCAAACGAATTCCCCCAAGCCACCCAATCACAAGAAATCCCAAAAGACGTCCTCGGGTTAGACAGCCTCGGCAATGAGATTCACCCGGAGTCAGTAGTCATAATAGACTCTTCAAAAGGCTTTAACGTAACAAAACTCGTAAAATCCTGGCAAGTCAAAGGTCTAAGTGAACAACAAGCCAAAGTAATTGCAATAACAGAAGAAAACATAGACCAATTAGACACCATTCTTCAAGTAGAACCACTACCAAAAGAAAAATGGATCGACATTGATCAACTGGCATCAAAAGAAGAAGCCTACTGGAGAAGCATCCAAAATTACATCGAACTTGGAGAAAGAAACTTGGAAAAAATAGAAAAAACACCTGGTGGTAAGTGGCTCTATGAGGAAAACCTACCAAGAGGAGCCATAAGACTTGATGATGATTTTGAAAGATTCAAAGGCACAGTAATTTCAAAAATAGAACTTGACCATCAGAAGGCAACAGTAGTATTCGCGGACCCTTTTGATGCCACTGCCCCAATCACCTTTACAAAAAATGTTCCAGAGAGATTGGGAGCCTCAGACATTTATGGCTTATATTTAGAAGAGGGAGGAAAAAGACAGATAGCCTTCTTTAAAGGTGATTTAAACATCCCTGACAGAAAAGTAGAACCAAAAGCAGTTGAACGAATGAGCTCGCAAGAAGAGGTTTTAGCAAGACTTAGAGTAGAATTTCCCTGGCTCCAAAAAGAAGATATAGAAAATGCAAAACAAGGTTTTTACGGCGAGCTTCTTAGTGTTCCAGAACTACCTTTTAAAAAATCAATCCTAACATTATCCGACTATCACAGATTTAGAGACGCTTACGGACCTGCCAGAATAGAAGATGTCCAAAATGAAAAACCAAACGATCACGAATCCGAGTATTTGACCGCAAGAAACTACGCAAGAATGATTCAGTTTCAGATACGCATAAGCAATCCCTCCTTCAGAACTCCGGCGATAGGCCAAGATTATTGGCAAAATCTTAACGATTCTATAGCAAAAACAACACCTGAAGATAGGCTCCAAAAAAGCACTGAATTTTTGGTAGGGGTCGAACAAGAAGTAATAGGGCTATTAAAACCAAGATGGCAAAGGGAAGAAGAACTTTTTGGGGGAAGAATAACAAATCCCATGGAACGCTATATTCACAAATTTGCTACCCATCAAACTATGGAAGAAATGAGAAGCGTTTTAGGTTTATATGCTTTTGGCACTATGACAATAATGTCAGACGCTTTCTATCAGCCGGAAGAAACTCCCGAGCAAGCTCTGGTACGCGTGGCCGAGGTGAGTTCACACGAAATCGGTCATTCCGGTTTACAAGAGAAAAGACAACAGCAGTCAAAATCCTCGCCAAGGCAAAGATGGAACCAAGTTTTAAGCGGAGACTCTTGGCCCTCAGAAGAAATATGGAACCAATGGAAGTCAGTTACTTTCCCAAGAAGGCTTGCAAACTCGCCGGTCCCAAAAGGGTATCAAGACACAAATTATAACTACAAGATAGCTAGTATAAATGACAGGCTTGAAAATGTTGGTGAAGGCGGTGCAGTCGAACTGGATAAAATGGTTGAGGAGCTGTCGGGAGTAAGTAGTCCATATAGTAGAGTAGCCTTTCAAATTAATGGAAAGCTATATGAGTACTCAAAGGATTTTGTAGAAAAATGCGCCCTGGCAACAGCATTTGCCAGACAAGAAACAGGAATTTTTAACTTTATGGGCCAAGAAGTCGTCGGTTTTAAAACGCTTTATGATGCTTACGCAAAAGCGTCGGGTCTCCCCTCTTTTGACCAAAGGCTAAAAGGATCAGACGACTTGACCTACTACAAATACTCAACCCAGCCTGCAAAAATGCCGGACAATCCGGTCGAGGATCTCTCCTGGATAGTCTCGCTTGTTACTCCCAGGCCAGAAACCCTTGAGGACAAAATACACAAAAAGATCTCACAGAAAGTTCTTAAAAAAGTTGGCTCTTAAGTCTCTCTACTTTTTATACTCCTTCTCTACCCCGGATTTTTAACATTTCAGCCCTTCTCAAAGACAACGACCTTATGGGCTTAACTTAACTAAGGCTTAAGTGTTGGGTGGTATTGAGTTCAGCAGTCACAGAAGAAGCATTTACACACTCTCAAACCGCTACTTATTTAAGTTTTAACCCTCTGCTTATGTAATGTCTCTTCTTTGACTAATGTTGCAATTATTTGTCTTGGTTGACCTTGAGTATAGGTGAGGGTTGCAAATATTTTCCAAGCCTCATGAGCCTGAATCCTTCCTTGGAGCGTTGCGTAATCAAGGTCCATTCCCTCTAACGCATCCTTAGGAATTTCTCCGCCCGATCTAGCCCATAATTTAATCCATTCTCCAAGTCTCTTCTCCGGCACATTCAATCTTTTAAGATCGGTCAAATCTACTTTGTGAATGTGCTCCTCCCCAAAAGAAACTTCTTTTACTACAGCCAATCCTGTATCCCCGTCAACGTCAACAAAAGTAAGCCCGCTAACAAGCTGGCCCCCAATTTCAGCTATTACCGGATCAGACACGTGCAGGGTAAAATTACTCTCAGTTATCACCCCGTGCTCGAGTGAAAGTTTTTCTTCTACTACCTCGCCCCAACTCGTTAATGACTTTCTTGATAATAGCGCGGAGGCTTCCTCAATAGAATAACCGTTGTTTATTAAAGTCTGATAAGCACCAATGCCTCTTTTAATAGTCTCCTTAAAATCAGTTATAAAAACCTCCTCAACAGCTTTTTCTAAGGGTACTGTGTGGTCAGGACCCAATATCTTTTGTACGGTTGTGATTTGGCTTTTAGGCCCTTCAAGAAAATAATCTTTTGAGGTAATGTCTTTCTTGTTTTTCAGAGCATCCCTGCCTCTGTAGTCATATAAACCCTTTTTTTGAATGGGCTTAGTCAAAGTGGCAAAGATTTGTTGAGCTGAATAAATCCCCTCGCAAAAATAAGCGTCAATTTCATTGGCTATGTCTTTTTCATAAGATTCCCTTAGTCCAAGAAGCATTGATCTCAGTGGTTTTTCAATCTGATCTTCAGCAAGAGCCTCTTTAAACATCCTGTATGTATAAACACTTCTTAAGGAGTAGGAAAAGGCTCTCTGCCACGAATGTCTGTTTTCATGATTGTGAACTGCATTACTATATTCGGAGCCGTAATCATTTTTTCTTTCAAGGCAAATTGTATTTTTCAAAGAAGACTGCTCAGGAAAACCACTTAGAAATACTCCATCAGATCCTTTTCCTAGAGTGTTAGCATATGGTGATGCAGTACCAAAAGCTGTTAGGTAGTCATCTTTTGCAAGCGCAAAAAAAACACAACCAACCCCTCTTGATACCTCAACTTTTCCACGGGGTAGTGTGCCAAACACTTCAAGATACATTTTTTGGGTATCTCCCTCATGCCTCCTAAAAAGGCTGTTGACCGCTTGAGTCCGTTGATAAATATCCTTTATGCCTTTACTTAATTCAGAAAGGTACGAATCTTCAAAACCAAGCCTCTGAACCCTTTCAGTTACGGCAGCAGCAACAGCGCTTAACTCTACTTCCTCCCTGCTAAACAGTTTGTATAAGTGAGCCTCCAATTCTGCCTCTCCCAAAAGTTGCTCCCTTTCTTTCCTTTTAAGTTCATCTTCTATTTTATTTTTCTCTTCATCAGTCAATTTAGTTTCAGCTAAAGTTCCCAAAAAGTTTTGTAGCTCCAAAACAGGATTTGTATAATCCTTAGGCTTGGTAATTTTAGCAAAATCAAGTAACGCATCTTCTTTTGCTTCAAGGTTTTTCCCCAAGCTCTGGGCTGTTTTGTTGAATATATCTGATGCACTCAAACTTACAAGAATTGAACCTGCATATATAGGATGTACCGTATCATGCAACCCAACTAATTCCTCATCATTTAGTTTAAAGTCAAATTCCTTAAGGTAAAAACTCTGATCATAAACAAACTGCATGGCTTCCAGAATCAAGTCCATTTGTTCATAGTCAATCGGTATGGTTTCCAAGTTTCTGAGTCTGGTAACATCCGGCGAAGCCTCAACCATAAGATCATAAGCCTCCTTCAATTTTACAGCCGTTATCTCAACTTCCTTGGCTTGAACTTCTTTAGAAGCTTTGTTTGCTGCCGACCACTCTAAAAGAAAATCCGAATTAGCCTTTATCAGTCTTGTAGCAGATTCCAATGAAAACTGGCCGAACTCATTTTTTTGATGGGCTTCAGCCCAGCCCCTTATTACCGGATTTTCTGAGTTTTCTGCAATTTCTTTGTCTGCTAAAGCCTCCTTTACAACGTCCAAGGCCAGTTTGTTGGGAGTTAGTAATTCTCTTTCTTTAGCCTCTTTTTCTATAAGTCTTATGTCCCAAATTCAAGTTCTTTCATAGTTTACTTTATTATCTTCTTAATATATTGTACTACCAAAAATTATGGAAGCACCTAAATAATAGGTGGTTTAGCCTTTCCCCTTGGTTGCGTATTTCATTTAGAACTCACCCCCGCCCAATTTTACGCAATGTTTCCGTAAATATCCGACAGTCCATATAAAATATGGATATGTTAAATCAAACTCAAATAACCATAGCGTGGGAATTGCATGAAAAGGGTGTCACCAATATTAAAATTGCATATAGTCTGGGTAAACACAGAGAAACCGTTGGTATTTGGATCAGTCAGATCCAACAACGGGGTCTCCTGTCCTTTCTAGACACCTACACTAACGCTAAGAAGGTTCCCAGAGAAAACAGACAGGTCGATCCGTTAATTAAATGTTGGATCTGGGATATACGAGAGCGAGAATATGATTGCTGCGGACAGAAAATCCAATACTTTTTGCAACTCGAACATAATATTAAAATATCAGTACCTAAAATCTACGAAATATTATCAGAAAAATATGTAATAAGGTCTAAATGGAAAAAGAATAAACAAAGAGGTGTCATACCTATTGCCACAAAACCACGTGAGGTCGTGCAGATGGACACAATAGATTTTGGTGATATATATGCTTTTACTGGTGTTGACATCTTTTCAAAGGAAGCCGACATACTTTTAGCTCCTGAGCTAACTTCTAAATATGGTGAAAACTTCTTGGATCAAATGTGAGTTCTAAATGAATTTCCCCACTAGCAGAAAATGACTATGCTAGTGGACA
>ERZ1292633.729-Hain-H41-02um-R1-729-length-37086-cov-5_pt2 | contig 30875 bp, 28 predicted proteins | sample MGYA00564406_ERZ1292633 | MGnify/ENA primary metagenome ERZ1292633 (study PRJEB36523, sample SAMEA6512639) | groundwater metagenome | collected 2019-01-08 | study: AquaDiva: Metagenomics assemblies of 32 groundwater samples
CGAGATCGACGCGGGCGCGGACGAGAAAGCGGCCACGATCGGGCGTCGGTTCGATGACGAACGCCGGAAACGAGACGAACTCGGTCATGGTGCTCTCGAGCTCGTCGGCGTCGCGCACCGTCTCGCTGCCGATCAGTCGGCCGTCGTGCTTGGTGTTGAGGAGGTATTCATGGGTGACCGCGTTGTACATCGCGACGACTTCGATACGGCTCGAACGCAGGCCGCGATCCCACCAATGCTTGCGGTCCCGCATGAGCTCGAGCTCGTAGACGAAGCTGGTGGGCAGGCCGCTCTCGATGCGCTCGCGGATCTCCGGCGACATTCCTCCGTCGAGCCGGAAGCTGACGAGAACCTGGCCGCCGGTCGCGTTGATCGAAAGATCCCGGATCTCCGGGCCTCGAGGAGTGGCGAGAACGAGGCCCAGGAGTAGCCAGCGGCCGAAAAATGTCATTCTGAGTCAATCTACCATCCGTCCACCGCGCGGCCGGCTAAACTCCGGCGGCAATGGACGAATCGCCGCCGCTGGTGAGGACCCTCGCCGGAAACCGCCGGGCTCTTCACGACTACTTCATCCTGGACAAGCTCGAGGCCGGGATCGCGCTCACCGGCACCGAAGTGAAGGCGGCGCGCACCGGCAAGATCCAGCTCCAGGACGCCTTCGTCGACTTTCGCGGCGGCGAAGCGTTCCTGGTCGGCGCGCACATCAGCCCATACAGCCACGGCAATCGCGAGAACCACCTGCCGGATCGGGAGCGCAAGCTCCTGCTGTCGCGGCGTGAGATCGACAAGCTCGCCGGCCGGGTCGTCGCCAAGGGACTCACCGTCGTGCCGCTCCAGGTCTACCTTCGCGGCAGCCGCATCAAGGTCGAGATCGCCCTCGTGGAAGGCAAGAAGCTCTACGACAAGCGCGAAGCCAAGAAGATCCGCGAGCTCGATCGGGAAGCGCAGGCCGCGATGCGCGGTCGATTGAAGTAACCGCGGTCCACGCCCGGACGCGTCAGAGCTCTTCGCCGAGCAGCCGTCCGAGTTTCGAGAGAATCTTGTAGCGCGAGACCGTAGCGCCGATCATCGAGGTTTCGCGCTCCTTGCGGTCAGCGCGTCACGTTCATCGGCCGAGAAGCTCGAAGGCGTCGCACGTCTCGAGTTTACGGTCGAACGTGACGGTGAGGCCGCACCCCGCTTCCTGATGAACGCGACCGATCAGATAGTCGGCGAAATCGGCTCGGCCGCGCCGGAACTCGTCGAGCGCGAGCGTGATGGCGTCCCGGCTGTCGAGCTCGAACTGGGCGGTGGAGACGATCCGTTCGAGCGCCGTCACGATCGTCTCCTTGTCGAAACGGTAGGGACCGGCCAGCACCCAGGTCAGCTCGCAGAGCACGATGCGACCGACGAAAGCGCGCTCGCCCCCGGCGACCAGTCGATCCATCAGGGCGTTCACGAGCCGGGCCTGCGCTGCGTCGTCCTGGGTCAGATAGCGGACCAGGACGTTGGTGTCGAGACCGATCACTTCCGAGCGGCCCCGCGCGCCACCGCCGCGTCCATCTGCTCGAGCGTCACCGGCTTGCGCCCGGGGCGATGGAGCAGGCCCTTGAGATCACGCACGTCGCCGCGGCTCGTGCGGACGCGGATCTCGCCCGTGCCGTCGATCACGAAATCCACCCGATCGCCCGGCCGCAGATGAAGTTTCTCCCGCACCGGCTTCGGCAACGTGATCTGCCCCTTGCTGGTCAGTTTCGCGCTCGGCATCTTTGTCTCCAGTAAGGAATCACTTCGTCCTGTAAGGATATCACGCGGTGCCGACCACCCCCGCGGCGGGGCGACAGACCTGCCGTTTCCGCCTTGTTACCGCCCGATGCTAAAGTCGCTGGCGGCATGGCTGCGAGCGCCTCGACCTTGAATTCGCCGCGCAACTCGATCGTCGTGCGCGGCGCGCGCGAGCACAATTTGAAGAATCTGCGGCTCGAGATTCCTCGCAACCGCCTGGTGGTGGTCACGGGGGTTTCGGGCTCCGGCAAGTCCTCGCTCGCCTTCGACACGCTGTTCGCCGAGGGCCAGCGGCGCTACGTCGAGTCGCTCTCGGCCTACGCGCGCCAGTTTCTGCCCCAGGTGGAAAAGCCGGACGTCGACTCGATCGACGGCCTGTCGCCGGCGATCTCGATCGAGCAGAAGTCGGTATCGAAGAACCCGCGCTCGACCGTAGGCACGGTGACCGAGATCCACGACTACCTGCGACTGCTCTACGCTTCGATCGGCGTTCCGCACTGCCCGTCGTGCGGCGAGGTGATCCGGCCACAGACCGTGCAGCAGATGGTCGACCGCCTGGCGGTGCTGCCCGCGGGCACGAAGCTCTGGCTCTACGCGCCGTTCGTGCGCGGCAAGAAAGGCGAGTACCGCAAGCAGCTTGTAGAGATGGCGCGCCAGGGCTTCATCCGGGCGCGCGTCGACGGCGAGCTCGTCGACCTCTCGAAGACGATTCCGACTCTCGACAAACAAAAGAAGCACACCATCGACGTCCTGGTCGACCGCCTGATCGTGAAGCCCGGCCTCGAGAAGCGCCTGGCCGACTCCCTCGAGACGGCGCTCAAAGTGGGTGGCGGCCTGGTGCTCGCGGCGCCCGAGGGGATGGCCGAGGAGACTTTGTCGCAGAATTTCTCCTGCGCCGCCTGCGGCTCGAGTCTGTCGGAGATCACGCCGCGGCTCTTCTCGTTCAACAGCCCGTACGGCGCCTGCCCGACCTGTTCGGGGCTCGGCACCCTCATGGGCGTCGACCCGGAAAAGGTCGTGATCGACGCCGAGCGCTCGATCGACGCCGGCGCCATCGCGCTCTTCCAGCCGGGTTCGAAATCCTGGCGGCTACGGATGATCGAGACGCTCGCCAAGGCGATGGGCTTCTCGCTCCGGACGCCCTGGCAGAAGCTGCCAGCGAAGGCACGCGACGTGATCCTCCGTGGCAGTGGCGAGCGCGAGCTCGAGTTCGAGTTCAAGGGCAAGAAGTCGAGCTACAAGTGGGAAGGGAAGTACGAGGGCGTGCTGCCGATGCTCGAACGGCGCTATCGCGAGACCGATTCCGGCATGGTGCGGGGCGAGATCGAGAAGTTCATGTCGGTGCGAATCTGCCCGGACTGCCACGGCCGGCGCCTGCGTCCCGAATCCCTCGCGGTAAAAGTCTCCGGACGCGCCATCGACGAGCTGTCGACGCTTCCGGTTTCCGAATTGCGCGGGCTCATTCCGGGCCTGGAGCTCGACGAGCGCGAGCGCACGATCGCCGCCAAGGTCGTGCAGGAGATCGGCGACCGACTGAGCTTTCTCGACGATGTCGGCGTCGGCTACCTGACGCTCGACCGCTCGTCCGCGACGCTCTCCGGCGGGGAGAGCCAGCGCATCCGGCTTGCCACGCAGATCGGCTCGAAACTCATGGGTGTGCTCTATGTACTCGATGAGCCGTCGATCGGCCTGCACCAGAAAGACAACGAGCGGCTGATCGCGATGCTCAAGGGGATGCGCGACCTCGGCAACACCGTGCTGGTCGTCGAGCACGACGAGGACACCATCCTCGCGGCGGACTGGATTCTCGATCTGGGGCCCGGAGCCGGAATCCACGGCGGTGAGCTGGTCGCGGCGGGAACGCCCGAGCAGATCTCCGCGGCGCCGCACTCCCTCACCGGAAAGTATCTGCGCGGCGAGCTCGAAGTGCCGGTCCCGGCGCGGCGCCGGCACGGCGACGGGCGGAAGCTGGTGGTCGAAGGCGCGCGCCACAACAACTTGAAATCGATCGACGTCGAGTTTCCGCTCGGCCTCTTCACCGTGGTGACCGGAGTTTCGGGCTCCGGCAAGTCGAGCCTGGTGAACGACATTCTGCACCGCGCCCTGGCGCGGGAGTTCTTCGGCGCGCACGAGCGGGCGGGAGAGCACGCGCGCCTCACCGGGGTCGCGGAGCTCGACAAGGTGATCGACATCGACCAGAGCCCGATCGGCCGCACGCCGCGCTCGAACCCGGCGACCTACACCAACGTCTTCGGCCAGATCCGCAACCTCATGGCGATGACCCAGGAGGCGCGCGCCCGCGGCTACAAGGCGGGCCGGTTCAGCTTCAACGTGCGCGGCGGGCGTTGCGAGAGCTGCGGCGGCGACGGGCAGATCAAGATCGAGATGCACTTTCTGCCCGACATCTACGTGACCTGCGAAGTCTGCGGCGGCAAGCGCTACGATCGCGAGACGCTCGCCGTGCGCTACAAGGGGCTCAACATCGCCGAGATCCTCGACCTCACCGTCGAGCAGGCGCGCGACGTCTTCCGCAACATCCCCGCCATCGATCGGATCCTTTCGACCCTTGACGAGGTGGGTCTGGGCTACGTCCATCTCGGCCAGTCGGCGACGACTCTTTCAGGCGGCGAGGCGCAGCGCGTCAAGCTCGCGACCGAGCTCTGCAAACGTTCGACGGGCAAGACGCTCTATCTCCTCGACGAGCCGACCACGGGGCTGCATTTCGACGACGTGCGCAAGCTCCTCGAGCTCCTGCACCGCCTGGTCGGTCGCGGCAATACCGTGATCGTCGTCGAGCACAACCTCGACGTCATCAAGACCGCGGACTGGGTGATCGACCTCGGGCCCGACGGCGGCGACGCGGGCGGGTGGCTGGTCGCCGCCGGTACGCCGGAGCAGGTCGCCCGGGTCGCGGCGAGCCATACCGGCCGCTACCTCGCGCGCACCCTGCGCCCCGAGCGCGCCGCGGCGCTGCGCACCTAGCCGGAAGGCGACGTCCGCGGCCACGGGCGAGCGGCGCTAGACTCCCCGCATCGACAGGAAGGGAAAGTCCCAGCTCGCGCTGATTCATCAGGTGACCGATCGCCTGGTGCGGACGCTCGATTTCGACCAGGCGCTGACGACGCTCGTCGAAGGCGCGACCGAGCTCATCGGAGCTGATCGCGGCTCGGTGCTGATGCTCGACGAGGCCACCGGCACGCTTTCGATTCGCGTCGCCAGGGGACTGTCCGACGAGATCGTCCGGTCGACCCGGATCCGCCTGGGCGAAGGGATCGCCGGCCAGGTCGCCGCGACCGGGAAGCCGATCGCGCTTCAGGACGTGCGCACTCATCCGGGCTGGAAGAAAAAACAGCCCGCGTCGCGCTCCGATCAGTACGCCGATTTCTCGGCGCTCTGCGTTCCGCTCGAGATTCACGGCACGGTGCGCGGCGTCATGACCTTCAATCAGAAGCGCTCGGGCAAGCCGTTCGACGACGACGACCTGGAGTTCGCCGGGTTGATCGCCAATCAGGCGGCGGTCGTGCTGTTCAGCGCCGGACTACATCGGCACTTTCTCGACAAGCAGGTACTCGAGCAGGAGCTGAAGATCGCGCGCGCCATCCAGCAGCGGCTGCTGCCGCAGTGTCCCCCAGCGATCCCGGGATTCCGAACCGCGGCGGCACAGACGATGTGCCACTCGGTGGGGGGCGACTACTACGACTTCGTGCCGCTCGCGTCGGGGGAGCTGGCGGTCGCGATCGGGGACGTCGCCGGCCACGGCGTCGGCTCGGCGCTTCTCGCCACCGATGCACGCACTTCGTTGCGCGAATCGCTGTCGCGCGGCGATTCCCTGGCGAGTTGCCTGGAGCACCTGAACGACGTCCTGCAGGCGGACACCTCGGACGAGATGTACATGACTTTCATCCTCGGTTTCCTCGACCCGAAAAAGCGTTGCTTCCAGTTCGCCAGCGCTGGCCACCACATGCCGGTGCTGCTGCGCGGTGGCCGGGTCGAGCGACTCCCCGCCGCCGGATCCAACATTCCGCTGGGTGTTCGGCGCGGACTGAAGTTCGGGCTGGAAGACCCCTTGATGCTCGAGCGCGGCGACCTGCTCGTGCTCTTCACCGACGGGATCTGGGAAGCCGCGGATTCCGCCGGCCGCCGCTTCGGCACGGCCGGCCTCGAGGAATCGCTCGCTGGTCATCGGAAAAAAAGCGAGGAAGAGATCGTTACCGCGGTCTTCGATGCCGTCGCCCGGCACCGCGCGACCCCGGAGCCCGAGGACGACTGCACTCTGATCGTGCTGCGAGCCGTGTGATCTCAATAGGGAGGGCCGAGCCCTCCCCTCGGGCGTCGGACCAAGTCCGAACGCCCTCACCCCTCCGCGCCCGCTCGCGCGCGCGCTCGCTGCACGGGAGGGCTGGCGCCCTCCCGCATGGCGTCCCCTTATGAAGTCAAGCCGAAACCAGCCTTAGAGGGCGGGCGTACAATTCACGGGATGGCCGGGAATGTGCCCACTTTCGCGGACCGGCGACGACTGCTGCAGCTCGAGACGCTCTACGATCTGGCGATCCGGCTCTATGCGGAGCGCCAGGAGCAGGAACTGCTGGACGAGCTCCTGGAGCGCGTTTGCCTGGTCCTCGACCCCGCGATCGCGGTCGCCGTGACGCGCGAGGCGACCGCCGGAAGTCGCGCCCTCGCCGTCGTCGGCTGGCCTGGACCGCGGCCGAGCGGCGCGGAGCTGCTCGAAGCGCCGCTCGGGCGCGAGCTCCTGACGCAGGGCCAGACGATTCGGCGCCGTGACGGCGAGCTCGCGGGCGCCCCCTATCGCGAGCTCATCGCGACGCCGCTCGGCTACCGCGGCGTCTTTCTCGGCTATCTCGCGCTTCTCGACAAGGAGGAGAGGGGTGGCGCCAGCGAGGGTTACTCCGACGAGGACTGCCGCTTCCTGGAGTCCGTGGCGTCGCTCGCCGGCGTCGCGTTGGACGGTGCGCGGCAAGTGGAACGGCTGGAAGCCCAGCGTGAGCGCCTGACCGAAGAAAACAAGTTGCTGCGCGGCCAGCTCGCGGCGGAGCTCGAAGGGCAGGGGATCGTCGTGGCTTCGCCGCGCATGCGGCGGTTGCTCGAGCTGGTGGAACGAGTGGCGCCACGTGGGGTCAACGTGCTGGTGCGCGGCGAAAGCGGCACCGGCAAGGAGTTGGTCGCCAAGCTCGTGCACCATCTTTCGGGGCGCACCGGATCGCTCGTCGCGATCAACTGCGGCGCGCTGCCGGAATCGTTGCTCGAGAGCGAGCTCTTCGGAATCGAGGGCGGCGTGGCTACCGGCGTTTCCGCCCGGCGGGGAAAGTTCGAGCTGGCCGATTCGGGAACCCTCTTTCTCGACGAGATCGGTGACATGGCGCCGGCGCTCCAGGTGAAGCTGCTGCGCGCGCTGCAGGAGCGCGAGATCGTCCGGGTCGGAGGCGAAAGCCCGATTCGCGTCGACGTGCGGCTGATCGCGGCGACCCATCGCAGCCTCGAGTCACTTGTCGCGGACGGGCGGTTTCGTGAGGACCTCTACTATCGGATCAAGGGAGTGGAGCTCGAGCTGCCGCCGCTGCGCGAGCGGCGGGAAGAGATTCCGCTCCTCGCGCGCCACTTCCTCGAGCGCTTTTGCCGGCGCGAAGGGATTCCTGTGCCAGCGATCTCGCGCGACGCGCTCGCCCTGCTCCTCGAGTACGACTATCCCGGCAATGTCCGCGAGCTGCAGAATCTGTTGGACGGCGCGGTCTCCATGGCGGAGGGTCCGATCGAGGCCGCACTGCTGCGCTCGCTGATGGGCGCCCAGCAGGGCAAGATCGGCGGACCGGAAGCGCTCGACCTGGCGACTCTCGAACGCCGGCACATCGAGCGGGTGTTGAAGCTCGCCCAGGGCAACAAGAGCGCCGCCGCCAAGCTCCTCGGCGTCGACCGCCGCACGCTCCTGCGAAAAGGCTTTTAGGTTTCCGCTGTCGCCGGTGTTGGCCGCGCTCCGCGCGGGCTCAGGGTATTGAGCTTCCAAGGCGGTCTGCTGGTAAGGGAGCGTGCGACGTTTTGGCTGTCATGAGACATTATGTCGCTCTCGCTTAAGGATGGGCCTCCCATAGGGCGGTTTTGAAGCAGTGGCGATTCTGGCTTGCTTGGGATGCGGCATTTTGTCTCATGAAGCCTACGACAGGTTGGCAGTTCGGTTCTAGACGAGCAACGCGAAAGAGCTGATTTCATTACCCTTTACTGAGCTTTTCTCGCGAGCCTGGCGGCTTGGCAAGAGGGTTGCCTTAGGAGTGGGGCACCCTAGGAGATCGCCATGCTACAGTCCGTTCAGAAACTGTCCGCAGTCAGGGCTCTTCCGATCGAATGGATCGCCGGTTCGGCCGTCCTGGCTACCTTCGCATGGCTTCTCGCTACCGATCGCATCCCGCCGGTGTTCGTCTATCTGGTGCAGCTGTTCCTGAGCTTTTGAGGAAGGCCCCCGGATGACCGAGCGGTCCCGACTGCGGGAGGTGAAGCTCACCCTCCCGATGGCGCCCGACATGGAGGTGGTGGCAAGCCAGGCGGCTTCGAGCCTCGCCACTTTCATCGGGATGAGCCCGGATCGCGTCGACGAGGTGCGCCTCGCCGTCGTCGAATGCTGCATCAACGCCTTCGAACACAGCCAGTGCGCCGACCGCAAGGTCGACATCACCTTTGGTCTCCTGGGTGACAAGGAGGCGGACACCCTGGAGATCCGCGTGCACGACGACGGCGTGGGGTTCACGGTCTCGGAGGTCGAAGAACCGCGAATCGAGGCTAAGCTACGCGGGTCCCGCAAGCGTGGGTGGGGCTTGAAGATCATGCAGGGCCTGATGGACGATGTGAAGATCCTCTCCGGCTCGCATGGCACCACCGTCGTGATGAGCAAGTCACGCCGAGGAAGGGACGGAGAACGATGACCGAAGTGCTCAGATTGACCATCGATCGCCGCGACAGCCTCGCCGTGATTCAGACCGAGGGCTACATCAACAATCAGGGCGGCGAGGAGATCGCGCGCGCCGCCTACGACTTGCTGGACGGCGGCTGTCGCCGTCTCCTGCTCGATCTCACCGGCACCAAGATCATCAACTCGATCGGCATCTCGATTCTCATCGAGATCATCGAGAAGATGATCGAAGTCGAGGGCAGGCTCGCCTTCTGCGCCCTGACGCCGACGATCGAGAAGACCTTTCACATCATGGGACTGGCCCAGTACGCCTCGATCTACCCGGATCAGGCGACGGCGGTGACCGAGCTCTTGCCGTGAACGCGGGCTCGGTGGTGGCGGCGGATACCGCGGCCGCGGTGCTGCGCGCCGAGCTGCTCCAGATCGCCGAGCAGGAAAACGACGGACGGCGCCTCGCCGAGCGGCTGCTCCAGATTCTCGATGCCAGCGCGGCGCGCGAGCTTGCCCTGCGCGGCCAGCTCAAGCGCCAGGATTTCGAGGCCAAGACCCGTGGCGTTCAACTCGAAGCGCTATACGACGTGGGACTCGCCATCGCCGGAACGCTCGACCTGGAGCGCCTGTGCGAGGAGATCCTGATGCGTTCGGTGTCGCTCTCCGACGCCCGCCGAGGCGCGCTCTATCTCGGCGGCGGTCACGACCTGGAATTGCGGCGCGTTTTCGGCGGCGACGCTCCAGCGCGACTGCCGCTGGACGCCACGGCACGCGAGTCCGCGGTGCTCCTTCCCGGCGCCGTCCACTTCCTCGCCGTTCCGGTGGAGTCCGATGGCGCGACGAAGGGCCTGCTGGTGGTGGGCGATAAGGAGAGCCGCAAGGGCGTCGGTCCGTTCTCGACCGGCGACCGTCGGACACTCGAGCTCCTCGCCAATCAAGCGGCGATCGCGCTCGAGAATCTCGAGCTCCACCAGGCGGCCCTCGACAACCAGCGACTCGAGCGCGAGATCGAGCTCGCCTCCGAAATTCAGCGTCAGATTCTGCCGAAAGGAACCCCGGAGGTGCCGGGGTACGAGCTCGCCGGCTGGAATCGTCCAGCCCGGCACATCGGCGGCGACTACTACGACTTTTTCCGACTCGCGCACGGCCGCGAGCTCGGCGTCGTGCTGGGCGACGTCTCGGGCAAGGGAGTCCCCGCCGCGCTCCTCGTCTCGACGCTCCACTCTTCGCTGCGTTTGCTGCTCGACCGCCTCGAGCTTGGTTCTGATCTGTTCGCGCGCCTGAACGAGCACATCCTGGCTTCGTCCTCCTCGAACAAGTTCATTACGCTCTTCGCGGCGCGACTCGATGTCGCCACGGGCGATCTCGTCTACCTGAACGCGGGTCACAACCCCGGGATTCTCGTGCGGCGCGACGGCCGGGTGGAGCAGATGGGACCGGGTGGACTTCCCCTGGGGCTGCTTCCCAACATGAGCTTCCGTGCCGAGAGCGTGAATCTCGCGCCCGGAGATCTGCTCTGCCTCTACAGCGACGGCATCACCGAGGCTGCCTCGCCGTCGGACGAGGAGTTCGGCCTCGAGCGCCTCGCCACCCTCCTCGGCGGGGTCGCCAACGATTCGCTCTGCGAAGTCGTGACGCGCATCGACCGCGAAGTCAGCGCCCACGCCGCCGGCCTGCCGCAAGGCGACGACCAGACCCTCCTCCTCCTGCGCCGCAATCCGGACTGAAGCGACCGAAATTGCTTAGAGCGAAGCCCCGGATTCCAGAAGGGGATCGCTGGTGAAGGCTTCTGTGCCTCAGACTGGCGGGGAGGCGTTTCACGCGTCGATCTTCCGAATCCAATCTTCATTGGTCGGCTGTATCGGCGATGTCCCTTTTCGGGGCTGGTCAGCCCGGTGAGGAATGCGGAGCCGAAGGCAGCTTGGCAAAGACGACCTGAATGTAACGCAGCTGTTCCGCAATTCGCCGTTCGAAAGCCGTGGAGGCTCAGCCGAATCAGTCGGGCCGGCCTCCAAGATCCGCGCCGCAAGGAGCATCAGTTGAGCGATGAACTCCAGCGCGAAACGTCGGTACTTTCGAAGCCATCTTCAAAGAGAAGGTATTCGACCGCCGTGGCCAAAACGCCATCGGATACTGCCCCGATTGTTGCGGTTATTGTGGCGCTTCCCAGGGCGGTCGCTTCAAGGAGTCCGGTGGTGGTGACCCCTATGTTCGTAGGTGTATTGGAAGACCATGTCGCGTTCGAAGGCTCGACTTTCCTTTCTACTCCGTCACTGTAGCTCGCATAGAGGTTCAACTGAGTTCGACCTCCGGAACCCAGGCCTAGAAGGATGGCTGGATCAGGTGAGAGCATCAAGCTCTGAATTGTTGCCGCCGGCACTGCTTCGAGCGAAACTATTTGAGAGAAATGGAACTCGCCCCCAGAGCCCTTTGCCGCCGCTTGGATCGAAAAAAGGCCGAGTTGTTCTGGGGGGATTGAAAGGTCGCCCTCCCAAGGCGCAGAGCTGATACGGACTGTCGCAGTAGGTCCTACGATTACAAGGTCAACGAGAGTGAGCCCCGCGGATGGCTCGACTACGACATGGACATTGCTGCCGGGAGTAACCTGCGTAGCTGGAAGTGGCGAAGTAATACTGATGGACGGCCCGAAAGGTGAGAGCGGGGCCCCGGATCCGCCAGGCGCGAATGCGAAGGACTCGGACGACTGGAAAGACGGGGCTGGGAAGTTCGACCACACAACGTTTGAGCTCGGCAGATCTAGGAGCTCAAAAATACGATCGCCGTAGATGTTGCTTCCGGTGTTACCAGGAAAGCCAATGTGTTGGCCATCTAGCCCGCCAACCGATGTCGTCGCAGCCGAAGGGAGTGACCCCTCTTGGCTCGGTCTTCCGACAATGAAGTCGTGCTGATCCCTGTAGTCTCGAGCCTCAGTGGTCGCCAATGCCGCGGGGGCCACCTCCACAAAGCGGGAGACGCTGGGCCGAGGATTGAAAGCGATTTCTAGCCATGAGACTTCTCTCGCTTTCCGGGTGCCAGTAATGCCGCTCGCCGTTACCTTTAGCGCGCGGTTGGAGTTGGATGACGTGTTGTTGAAGGGAACATAAGCCTTGGATGAGTCTGCGGCCCATCGCATAGGTTCATCCGAAGGCAACAGTTCCTGAAAGTCACGTGGGCGTACTGGCAAGGCGCCTTGGACCTGCGGCACCTCCCCGGTAGCGCGGCGAATGAGCGAAAAGCCGAGTCCGGATTCTGTCGAGGTGGTCCGAACGAGTAAGAGCTCGGCGCTTGGGGAGAGCGAAAAGGCCCGAATATTCCCGGATTGCACTTGGTAGATTTGCACCGGTGAGCGAAGGGCGGAGGAGCTTTGCGGCTCGTTGCATGCAAGGTGGAGAAGAGTCGACGACGCAAAGAGCAGTACCTTAGCCAGCTGTGGCATTTCTTGGCCCTGCGGAAAGGTTCACTTCAGGGCCCTCGGAGGGCAACTGCTAGAACCGGATCGGCGAGGCGACGAGCTCGCCCGGGTCGGAGAGGAGCACCGCCGGCGCGAGGGCGGCTCCCATGCCAACCACGAGCGCCGCCGGCTCGATCGCCACGCGCTCGCGGCCGAGCCCGGCGACGGTGGTCCAGAGCTCGAGCAGCCGGCCCTGCCAGTGGAGCGGCGGCAGCGCGGCGCCCAGGCAGCCACCGGGTCCGACTCGCCGCACACTCCGCGCGATCGCGGAGAACGGCAGGCCCGGCCCGGTAAAGCAGCGAAAGTTCTCCACTGAACCGATGCGGACGCCGCCGGCGGCTCGCGCCAGGAGCTCGCTCTCATCGAGATCGCCCGCGCCGAGCTGCGGATGGCAGGGGAAGGCGTCGTCCGAAGCGAGCCCCTGCGCCGTCGACACGCGGCCGCAGCGCGAGGCGAGCTCGAGGTCGAGGGCCGGCCCGGCGAGCTCGCCCTCTTTCACCAGCTCGCGACGCTGTCGCACGACGCCGTCGAGATCGAACGGGAAAGGCAGGGCCTGCGGATTCGCCGGATCGTCGGCCAGGTGAAACCAGTCGGGAAGGTGACGGCGCTCGGTCGGATCGGCGAGCGGTCCCTCTCCGGCGAGAAAGCGCCGACCGGAGAAGAGCTCGCGCGCCAGCGACTCCACGAGCGTCGCCGCGGCTTCCGGCGAGAGCACGGCCGGCGCTCCGGCGGTCGGAACGTCCTGCTCGACGACGGACGCTTCGAGGGCGCGGGCGCGGCCGACCAGAGAGTCGAGAGCGAGAGAGTGCAGCGAGCGCGCCGTGCCCGCCGCGAAGCCGGAGCCGGGCCGACGGCCGGTGCGCGCCTCCACCGACACGCTGGTGAGCGCAACGGCTCGCGTTGGCCGCCCGGTGGCCGCCACGACGATCCGAGACTCGGTCCACGAGGCGCGCAGCGTCGAACGCTTCTCGGCGAGCTCCTGCAGCCGCTCCTGAAACCGCGCCGGGGTGAGCGCCGCGAGCTCCGCGTCGTGGAGCTCGCCCTGAGGCCCGTTCCAACGCCCCTCGGCCGGCCATACCCAATCGGAGGTGATCGAGGAGGCGTGGGCGACGGCAAGCGCCTGGCGCAAGGCAGCTTCCAGCTCGCCGCGACTGCCGGCCTCGGCGCGGGCGAGACCGGTGCGGCGCCCCGCGCGGACGCGCAGGATGACGGTGCGAAAGGCGTCCTGCCCGGCGCGGCGATGGCGCGTGCTCTCGACGGCGTGACACCGTCGCCCTTCGATCCAGGTGACGATCGTGGCGTCGGCGGGCGAGACGCGGAGCAGCCGCTCGGAACGCTCGGCGATCTCCGGCAACGGCAGCGACTCTCGTTCCACGCCAGGATCCTACAGCCGCGAGGCAGCCCATGGCTTGGACTTTGCACTTCAACACGGCGAGAATGCTCCGTCGCGTGACCCTCTCCGGCCCGATCCCGACCCGACTCCTCGGGCGTCTTCTCGCGCTCGGCGGCATCTGTTACGTTGCCCTCGCGCCAGCCGGCGCACAAGGCGATCCGATGACCGCTCACCGCGCGGAGATGGTCGAGAGTCAGATACGCGCTCGCGGCGTGGAGGACAGCCGCGTGCTGCGGGCGATGTCAGAGGTGCCGCGTCACCTGTTCGTGCCCGAAGCGGTGCGCTCCCAGGCCTACGAGGACTATCCGCTGCCGATCGGCGCCCAGCAGACGATCTCGCAGCCCTATATCGTGGCGCTGATGACATCGCTCCTCGATCTCGAGGGCGACGAGAAGGTGCTCGAGATCGGGACCGGGTCGGGCTATCAGGCGGCGGTACTTTCGAAGTTGGCCCGCCGGGTCTACACGATCGAGATCCTCGAGCCTCTCGCCGAGGCGGCGCGCCGGACCATCACCGGCCTGGGTTACGAGAACGTCGAATTCCGCGTCGGCGACGGCTATGCGGGCTGGTCCGAGGCCGCGCCGTTCGACGCCATCATGGTCACCGCGGCGCCCGAAAAAGTGCCGCAGCCGCTGCTCGATCAGCTCCGCGTCGGCGGTCGCCTGGTGATTCCGGTCGGCTCCTTCTTCCAGGACCTGATGGTCTACACCAAGACCGCGACCGGGCTCGAGAAAAAGAACGTCATCCCGGTGCGCTTCGTGCCGATGACCGGCAAAGCCCAGAAACCGCCGCGGTAGCGGCGCGCGGACTTCCGCCTCCAGCGATTCGCTCTAGAACAGGTCGAAGTCGCCCATCGTGTAGTACCAGCGCTGGCGAAGCAGTTCCTCGGCGTCTAGAAGGAGGAACGGAACGATTCCCACGTCGAGCCCTTGCGGCTCGGGTCGACCCACGAAACCGAGGGCGAGCACGCGTTCCTTCCACGCGGCGGGGCGCGCCGGAAGCCAGGTCTCGACTCGTTCGATCCCGCGCTGCTCGTCCGCCGCGAGGACGCGGGCGAAGAGCGCGTCAACGGCCTCAGGCTCCGCCGGGTCGAAGAGCGCGTCACCCCATGCGAGCGTTTCGTTGCGCCGCCGAAAGACGCTCCAGCCGATCAATCGGTCGCGGCGGAAGGCGGCCCAGAGCGCGTACTCACTGTCCGGGTTCCGGAGGTAGCGCCAGTCGAGATAGGGCGCGTCGCGCGCGACGAGCAGGTCATAGTGGCGCCTCACCCCCTCGAAGAGCTCATCGAAACGGGTATCGACCGAGCGCAAGCGCTCGACGCGATAGCCGCGCAGCCTGGAGCGCCAGGCGCGGGTGACGGGAGCCCTCGCATCGCGCACGTGGTAAGGCACCTCCTCGAGGCGCCGGACACCGACGAATCTCATCGAGAAGCGCTGGATGTTGCCGGTGTTGACGCCGTAGTTGAAGCCCACCTGGCCTTCGCAGTACGCGGCGTAAAAGTGCCGGACCGTCCGCCCGAGCAGGCTGGTGGCGCCGCGGCCGATGTGGCGCACCGCCGGCTCCGTCATCGTGTCACCGATATGGAGGGCGGTAAGCGAGTCCGATCGATCGTCGTCGAGCTGGCGGTAGATGCGCACGGGATAGCCGGCGTACTGGGCGATGAGCGCGCCGTTTTCGCCCAGCGCCAGGCTGATCTTCCGGTTGCCGTAGGGGTTCTGCTGGTAGATCCAGCGGAACTTCTCCGCGCTCCGCTCGACATGAAAGCTGCGCGCGAAGAGCGGCAGGATCTGCGCTTCGTCGCCATCGCGATAGGCGCGCACTGCGAACGGCTCCTTGCGGGCCACTACCAGGCCGCTCACCTCGCGAAGGATGACGAATCCGGCCCCGGAGAGCGCCACGGTGAGCTCTCGCTCCCTGGAGAGCCCGCCTTCCTCAGCGGATGGCGAGACGTCGCGCGGGAGAAGCAGCAGCCGGGCATTCTTCGCGAGGTGCGGCGCGACTGCCGCGACAAGCGCGGAGATGGCGGGAGCGGATCGGGTCGAGAGCAGGGCGACGGCAACAGCGTGGATCGGCGCCGGCGCCTGTCGCGTGCGGCTGGCCTCGAGAACCCGGAAGCGGTCACCGAGCGCCAGGGCGAGCGCCGCCGCTTGGGGTTCGGGCCCGACCACCAGTCCGGCTCCGTCTGCGGGCAGATGAGCGCGGATGGCGTCGAGGTCGAACGTCGTCGGCACGCGCCGACTCTATGACTTCCTCCGCCTCCTGATTCCGGCTCTCACCCGCCGGCCATCGCCCCGACGACCAGGAACGGCTCCTTTCCGCTGGCGACGGATTCCGGCAGCGGCGCGTCGGCGAGTTCGTGGGAGAGATCTTCCTGGCAGGCGAAGAACCTCAGGAATGGGCGGCGCTTTCGAGTCGCGTGATCGCGAATCGTGCCGCGGAGCATCGGGTACTGAGCTTCGAGCGCATCGAGGAGCGCCCGCTGCGTCAGCGGAGCCGCGACGGCGATCTCGACCTCTCCGGCAACCCGCGCCAGGGTACGCAGGTGCGCCGGGAGCGCCACCCGGATCATCGCAGCGTCTGGGCCTCGACCGACAGGACGGCCGGCAGATCGCGGACGATCGGTTCCCACGTATCTCCGGAGTTCGTCGAAGCGTAGACCTGGCCACCGGTGGTGCCGAAGTAGATGCCGCAGTCGTCGAGACTGTCGACCGACATCGCCCCGCGCAGGACGTTGACGTAGCAGTCGCGCTGCGGCAACCCGCTCGTCAGGGCAGTCCATTCGTCGCCGCCGCTCTTGCTGCGATAGACGCGGAGCTTGCCCTCGGGCGGGTAGTGCAGCGAATCGCTCAGGATCGGCACGACGTAGATCGTGTCCGGCTCGTGCGCGTGCACCGCGATCGGGAATCCGAAGTCGCTCGGCAGGTTGCCGCTCACTTCGCGCCACGAGTCGCCGGCGTCGTCGCTACGCAGCACGTCCCAGTGCTTCTGCATGAAAAGCACCTCCGGGCGCGACGGGTGCATCGCGATCCGATGCACGCAGTGTCCGACCTCGGCGTCCGGGTCGGGCAACTCGTACAGCGACTTCAGACCCTGGTTGATGGGGCGGAAGGTCTCGCCGGCGTCGTCGCTGCGAAAGGCGCCCGCCGCCGAGATCGCGACAAAGATCCGCCGCGGGTGGCTGCGGTCGAGCAAGATCGTGTGCAGACCCATGCCACCGGCGCCGGGCTGCCAGAGGTGCCCTTTGGCGCCGCGCAGCCCCGGCAGCTCGTGCCAGCTCGCGCCGCCGTCCTCGGTGCGGAAGAGCGCGGCATCTTCGACCCCGGCGTAGACGGTCTCCGGATCCGAGAGCGCGGGCTCGAGGTGCCAGACGCGCTTGAACTCCCACGGGTGCTGCGTTCCGTCGTAGAACTGATGCGTGCCGGGCACGCCGTCGTAACGGAACTCGTTCCCGACCGGCGCCCAGGTCGCGCCGCCGTCGTTCGACCGCTGGATCACTTGACCGAACCAGCCGCTCGTCTGAGAAGCGTAGATTCGATCTGGATCGGCGGGGGAGCCTTTGGCGTGGTAGATCTCCCAGCCCGCGAAGTGCGGGCCCTGAATGTCCCAGCGTTCGCGCTTGCCGTCAGCCGTGAGGACAAAGGCGCCCTTCTTCGTACCCACCAGCAATCGCACCTGGCTCATCACTCGCTCCTGGATCCGCTGGCGACTCTGATGCCGGGCCCGGCCCAAGCGCCCCGGCGCAGTCGATTCAGATCTTAATCGGCGGGGCGGACGCGGGCCAAGCGGCCCCCCGGTCGCCCATTCCCCCGCCCGGAGGGGTGGCCTCCCCGTGGAGCATTCCGCCATAAGCTCTCATGGCGCGGCCAGCCAGGCGTCCGCGGGGCGGAATGGGCCACCCCGGGATTCTGAGCTCCCCGCCCGAAAGAGGATTCGCCTCATGTTCCGACGCAACTTCCTTGCGCTGTCCTGGATCTTTGTTTTCATTCTGGGTTCGTTCGCGGTTCCGGCAGTCGCCGCCGAACCTCGCGTCATCGCCATTTCCGGCAACGATGCCATGCAGTTTTCGGTCAAGCGGATCGAAGCGAAGCCGGGCGAGAAGCTGAAGGTGGTGCTCTCGGCGGTGAGCTCGATGGCGAAGACCGAAATGGCGCACAATTTCGTGCTGCTCGCCAAAGGCACGGACGCTTCGACGTTCGCCATGGCGGGGGCGATGGCACGGACGACGGACTACATTCCTGCCGCCAAGAAGGCGCAGGTCCTCGCCTCCACCAAACTGGCGGGCGGCGGAGAAAAAGTCGAGATCGTTTTCGACGCACCCAAGGAGCCGGGCGAGTACACCTACATCTGCACCTTCCCCGGACACTTCATCGGCGGCATGAAGGGCGTTCTGGTCGTCAAGTAACCGGGGGTCCCGGCCGGCGAGCGGCTTCCGAATCCGCGTCGTCGTCCATCAGGATCCGGTGCGCGGGACCTTCGAGGTCGTCGAACTGTCCACTCTTGACCGCCCAGATCAGGGCGAGGATCACCACTCCGACGAGCAGGGCGGCGAGTGGGACCAGCAGGAAGACGATTTCCATCTCGAGCGCGGCGTCGTGCGTCAGGCCGGAACCAACGCGGTCCGGATGGCCGCGCCGGGTTCGGGCTCGCTCCGCCGCCGGCCGTCGATCCGCAGTCGCGAGGCCGCGAGCACCACCAGAGCGGAGCTCGCAGACATGCCGAGCGCCGCGACCCAGGGCGGCATCCAGCCGAAGGCGGCGAGCGGTAGAAAGATGACGTTGTAGAGCAGCGCCTGACCCAGGGCGAGGCGGATGGTCCGCAGCGTTTTCGTCGCCCGCTCGAAGGCGAACGCGAGGTCTTGCGGCCGCGACGAGACCAGCACGGCGTCGGCGGCCGTCGCGGCCATGCAGGCGCCGCTGCCCACGGCGATGGAAACCGTCGCCGCGGAGAGCGCCGCGGCATCATTGATGCCGTCGCCGATCATGGCCACGGAGCGGCCCGAAGCCGCGAGCTCGCGGATGCGCGCCACCTTGCGCTCCGGGCTCGCGGACCCTTCGGCATCGATCCCACCGAGCTCGCGCGCGATTCGCATGACGGCCGCCGGGTGGTCGCCCGAAAGCATCAGGACGGACTTGCCGGCCTGGCGCAGGCTCGCGACGAGCTCGCGCGCGCCGGGTCGCAGCGTGTCCTCGGTGGCGAGAAGCGCGACCACCTCGCCCTCGCGGGCGAGAACGACCGGCGTCGAGCCGGCCGGAATGCCGGCCAGGAGCTCTACGGAGACGGGGGCGTTGAGCGATTCGAAGGCGAAGGTGGGAGAGCCGAGCCCGTAGCGCCTGCCGTCGATCAGGCCCTCGACGCCGCGTCCAGGATGATTCCGGATCTCGGTGGCCGGAGCGCCCGCGCCCGCGGCCGCCTCGATGATGGCGCGCGCCAGTGGATGCTCCGAGCCGCGCTCGAGGCCGGCCGCGATGGCCAGCACGCGCTCGCGAGCCCAGTCGCCGCGGGGCAGCACCGCGACCAGGCGCGGCGGGCCAGCGGTGAGCGTGCCGGTCTTGTCGAAGACGACGATTTCCGCCGCGGAGAGCGACTCGAGCGCCTGCGGTCGCGTCACCAGGAGACCCCGCTTCGCCAGCGCGCCCGACGTCGCCGCTAGGGCGAGCGGTGTGGCGAGCGCCAGCGCGCACGGGCAGCTCACCACGAGCAGCGCCAGGACGACCGGTAGGACCCGATCCGGGTCAACGTACCACCAGGAGACCGCCGCCACGCAGGTCAGGAGCAGGATGGCAGCCGAGAACCGGCTGGCGACCCGGTCGGCGAGCCGAGCGATCGCTGGCTTCACGCCGCGTTCGATCGGCGCGCCATCACCGGTGAGCAGAGCCTTGTCGAAGGTGGACAGCCCCGACTCGATCAGGCCGTCGACCGGCAGGGCCTCCCCCGGGCGAACCCGCACGAGATCGCCTGCCACGAGCTCGACGCTCGGGACGAGCTCCTCGATGCCATCGGCGCGCACGCGTCGCGCGAGCGCCGGGGCCGCCCGTTCCAGAAGCTCGAGATCGCGGAGCGCTCGCCGCCGTGCCGCGTTCTCGAGCAGGCGAGCTCCGAGCAGAAGGAAGACGAAAATCACGATCGAGTCGAAGTAGACCTCGCCACGCCCGGTCCAGGTCGACCAGGCACTGCCGACGAAGGCGAGCCAGAGACCGAGGGCCACCGGAACGTCCATGCCGAGGCGACGATGCTTCAGGTCCGACCAGGCCGAGGCCAGGAAGGGGTGAGCGGAGTAGACCAGCACCGGCGCGGTAAGCAGGAGGCTCGCCCATTGAAAGAACAGGCGGAACTGCGGCTCGATGCCGAAGAAGCTGCCGACGTAAAGCGCCTCCGAAAGCATCATCACCTGCAGGCCGAGCGCGCCCGAGATGAGCCAGCGCAGCAGGCGGTCTTTCTGCTCCCTCCCGACCGCGATCACCGCCCGAAGTTAAGCGCAAAGCGCTCGAATGGCGCCACCCCAACGGCGGAGAGGCGAAACTACCCCCGAGGGTGGCGCTCGCCGCCGGATTCGCCTCGCGCAGCGCGGCGCCCGCCTGCCACGACGCAACGGCCGCGGCTGTCCGGATTCAGTGACCGGCGTCGATCAGTCGGTTCTTCAACGCGAACGCGACGACCTGGGCACGGTTGGAGAGGTGCAGTTTGTCGAGAATGTTGCGGACGTGGAACTTGATCGTGTTCTCGCTCACCCCGAGCCGCTCGGCAAGGTTGCGGTTCGAGGTGACTCCGGACACGAGGCACTGCAGGACTTCGAGCTCCCGGGCGGTGAGCGCATCCGGATCGTGCGCCGACTCTTTTCGCGGGCTCGAGAGCTCGCGCATCAGGCGGCGAGCGAGCGCGGGCGTGATCGCCGGCTCGCCACGCGCGACACCGTCGAGCTGAGCGAAGAAGGCGTCGGCGTCGAGGTTCTTCAGCAGGTAGCCCTGCGCCCCGGAGCGAATCGCCTCGAACAGGTTCTGATCGTCGTCGGAAGCGGTGAGGATGACCACCTTGACGCCGGGAAAATCCGCGCTGATGAGCCGGGTCGCGGTCAGGCCATCGACCTCGGGCATCGAAAGGTCCATCAGGACGACATCGGGCCGCAGCCGCCCGACCTGCGCGACCGCTTCGCGGCCGTTCGCCGCTTCGGCGATGACCTCATGGCCGCGCGCGGCGAGCAATCCGGCGAGGCTCTGGCGAAACAGGGCATGGTCGTCCGCGATGATCAGTCTCATGCCTCCACGTCCCAGGCTTCTCGCTGCCGCAGTGGGACCCGAAGCTCAACGGTCGTTCCTCGTCCGGGCGCGCTCGACAGATCGAGCCGGCCACCGATCGACTGCGCCCGCTCGTGCATCGTCGCGATGCCGAATCGGGGCGATCCGGTCTGGGGCGCCCGGACGGGATCGAAGCCGGTGCCGTCGTCGGAGACGGAGAGTCTGAGCTCGACGGCGTTTCTGGCGAGCGCGACATCGACCGATCGTGCTCCGGAATGCTTGCGCACGTTGGCGAGCGTCTCCTGCGCGATACGGATGATCTGCAGCTCCGGACCCAGGGGCGCCGCGACTCCGGGTTCGAGCCGAGCGCGCACCTCGCTCCCGGTGCGATCCTGCCAGTCGGCGAGATAGTTCGCGAGCAGCTCGGCGAGGGGTCGCCGGTCGTTCGCGGCGGCGGCGCGCAGCGCGAGAATCCCCTCTCGCGTTTCGGTGTAGGTCTCGTTGGCGGCCTTCGTCAACTGTTCGAGCTGCAGCGTGGCCTCCTCGATCCGGCCGCCGCGCAGGTACTCCCGTACCGCCTGGGTTCCGGTGATCACGGAGGCTAACACTTGAGCGAGACCGTCGTGCATCTCGTGGGCGATCCGCTGCCGTTCCTCCGCGATCGCCAGGCCACGCAGCTGACGGTGGGTGTGGGCGACATCGATGGCCAGGGCCGCCTGCGCCGCGAACCGCTGCAGCGTACGCTCGTCGTCACCGTCGAACTCAGGAGCCCCTTGCTTGTCGGCGAGGTAAAGATTGCCTCGCCACGGCGGCCGGCTGGCGATCGGAACCGCGAGCAGCGACTGCATGATCGGGTGGCCGGCGGGGAATCCGGCGGATCGTGGGTGACCTTTGAGATCGCGGATGCGCAGGGTCTCGCCCTCCCGCAGCACCGCCCCCAGGAGCCCCTTCCCCTGCGGCGGGGCGCCCAACTGGTCTCTCTGTTCGTGGCTGATGCCGCTCGTCAGGAAGCTCTCGATGCGCCCGGAGGCCTCATAGATCGCGAGCGCTCCGTACTGCGCTCCCACCAGCTGGCGGGCGCTCTCCACGACGCGCTGGAGCACGACGTCGAGGTCGAGCTCGCCGGCGATGTCGAGCGCCGCCTCGTGCAGCGCGAGGAGCTCCGAGCTCTGTTTCTCGAGCGCCTTGTGGAGCTGGCCGACGAAGTGAAAGATCACCGCGACCAGGATCCCGAGCCCGGCGACGATCGGCAGGTCGAGCAGGATCCGCGAGCCCAGATCGCCGAGATCGCGGTACTGCCGCGTGCGCACCAGATCGAATCCGATGACGACGAGCGCGATGCCCGCCACGGCCCGCCACTTGAGGGCGGAGAGCGAAAGGAGCTTCATCCGATGGCGCTTTCGACGGCAATCCCGCGGCGGCTCATTCCGGCAAGCCTACCGCCGTAGCGACCGGTCCGGTTGATTCGTTCGCGTTATGGCCCTATAGTCACGTTATGGCCACCACGACCGTGAAATCGACCTACGCTCTCGACGTCGCGACCGTTCGCGCCCTCGACGAGATCGCCTCGAGCTGGGGCGTGTCCAAGTCCGAAGCGTTGCGGCGGGCGATCGGCGTGGCCCGGCGCGGCGCGGTCGCCGGAGCGCCGAAGGCCCTCGATGCCCTGGAGGCGCTGCAGCGGTCGCTCGACCTGGAGAGACCGGCGGCGCTTCGCTGGGCAAAGCGGGCTCGCGCTGAGCGTCGCTCGTCCTCCGCCCGCAACGAGTCCCGATGATTCACCTCGACACGAGCTTCCTGATCCGCGGGCTCGAACGGGGCTCCGCCGAGGATCGCGCGCTGCGCAGGTGGTTGCAGGGCCGCGAAGCGTTGGGAATGAGCGCGGTCGCCTGGACGGAGTTCCTGTGCGGCCCGCTCGACGAGAGCCAGCGCGAGCTCTCGACGCGCGTGGTGTCCCAGCGCGTCGCGTTTCTCGAGGAAGACGCCGTCTTGGGCGCGCGCCTGTTCAACGAGACCGGACGGCGGCGCGGTTCCCTGATCGACTGCATGATCGCGGCAACCGCCCTGCGCGCGCGGGCACCGATCGCGACCGCGAACGTCGCTGACTTTCGCCGCTTCGCGGCATACGGGCTCGCCGTCCTCGAGGCCTGATCGCGAGCTGGTGCCCGGGGGGCGCAGGCGACTACGAAACAGCTGGCGCACTCGGCGCCATGCCCCGCGGCTTCCAGCACGGCGACGGCGTTCTGAATCTGTAGCTCCCGGTGAGCCTCGATGGCCTGGCTGTAAATGTTGATGTACGTCGAACATTATGTATGCAGAGCATCAATAGACTTCGGTGACCGCCGCGGTAGTCACGCAGAATCGGGAGGCCTCGGCGCCGCGCCGCCCGGCCGCTGGATGCCGAGCTTGCGCATGCGGCTGCGGAGCGTGCTGGCGTTGAGGCCGAGGATCGCCGCGGCGGCGCCTTCGCCCTCGATGCGCCAGCCGACGCGGTCGAGCGTCGCTCGGATGTGGTCGCGCTCCAGAGCCTCGAGCGAGCGCATGTCAGGAGCGCGCCGGTCGACAGCGGGTCTCCGGTCCGTTGTCCGGGCGAGGTTCTCGGCGAGGCGCAGGGCCGGTCCCGTCGAGGTGATGACGGCGCGCTCGATGACGCTCTCGAGCTCGCGCACGTTGCCCGGCCAGTCGTAGCCCTCGAAGTCGCGCATCGTCGCCAGGCTGAGCTCGAGATGCGGCCGGCCGAGATTGCGGCAGACCTTGTCGAGGAGATGACGGGCGAGGAGCGGAATGTCTTCCCGCCGCTTGCGGAGCGGCGGGAGCGTGATCGGAAAGACGTTCAGCCGGTACCAGAGGTCCTCGCGGAAGTGGCCTTTTTTCACTTCCGCCTCGAGGTCGCGGTTGGTCGCGGCGATCAGCCGGACATCGACCTGGATCGTGCGGCTGCCGCCGACGCGCTCGAACTCTCCCTCCTGGATCGCCGTCAGGAGCTTGCCCTGCAGGTCGAGCGGCAGCTCTCCGACCTCGTTGAGGAAGAGGGTGCTGCCGTCGGCGGTCTCGAAACGGCCCTTGCGCTGCGCGAGCGCGCCGGTGAAGGCGCCCTTCTCGTGGCCGAAGAGCTCGCTCTCGATGAGCGCGGCCGGCAGCGCGGCGCAGTTCACCCGCACCAGGGTGCGATGGCGGCGCGAGCTCATCCCGTGGATCGCGCGCGCGACCAGCTCCTTGCCGACGCCGGTTTCGCCGAGCAGGAGCACGGTGCTCGTCGTCGGCGCGACCTGGCGGGCGCGCGACAGGACGTAGCGCAGCGCGTCGCTCGCGCCGACGATCCCTTCCGGGCCCTGCTCGAGCTCGAGGTCTTCCTTCAGATACACGTTCTCCGCCTCGGTCCGTTCCCGCAGGCGGCCGATCTCCTCGAAGGCCGCCTTGAGCTCGCGCTCGTTCTGCTTTCGCTCGCTGATGTCGCGGTTCGAGCCGCGCGTTCCGAGGAAGACGCCGCCGGCGGAAAAGACCGGCGAGCAGACGTGCTCGATCCAGCGCGACTCGCCGTCCTTCCTGCGGATCTCGAGCTCCAGGGCCGAGAGGTGCGCGCCGGCGCCCTTCTGCGCGAGATGCGCGCGCCAGGCCGGGCGATGCTCCTCGATCACGATCTCGTCGAGGAGGGCGGGGTTCGCGAGGAGCTCGCTCGCCGCGTATCCGGTGAGCTCCGCGCTCGACGGCGAGATGTACTCGAGCGAGTCGTCCGGCCGCTTCCAGTACTCGACGTCCTTGGTGAAGTTCGCCACCGTCTGGTAACGGAGCTCGGCTCTTTCCTCGCTCGCCTGGGCGAGCCTTCGGCGACGGCGTTCGGCGAGGAGCGCGGTGATGAGCAGCCCCTGGGCGGCGGTGACGGCGAAGATGAGGACGATCTGCCAGCGGTACCGCTCCCAGAGCGTCGGCTCGCGAAAGAGCACGAGGCTGGCGGGGGGAAGGCGCGACTCCGGAATGCGCCAGCGCCGGAGCTCGCGCCAGTCGAACATCGGCGCGCTCGCCGTCATCTCGACCGGCGCGATCGAAGCCGCCTTCTCCCCTCGGAGCACGCGCGTGGCGAGCGTGGCGAGCCGCTCTCCGACGAGCCCGAACCGGATCATGTCGCCGCCGACGAGGCCCTGGCCGAGCCAGGGCTCCGCGGCGCCGAAGACCGGGGCGTTCGCGGCCCGGGCGACGAGGCCGACGACGTCGTGCGCGATCATCGTCCGGCCGAGCGTGTCGCCGGTGTAGTCGACGAAGATCAGCACCGTCTGATCGGGGAGGTGGGCCACGCGCTGGAGCTGTTCGTCGAGCGGCAGGCCCGCGAGCGAGAGGACCGGCATCGCCGGGTCCTTCGCCGTGACGAGCGAACGGGCGAGCTCGGTCAGCGCGAGGTCGCGATCGGAGGCGCCGGCGAAGAGCACCACCTGCTCGGTTCCGGGCTCGAGGTCGAGGGCCAGCGAGACGGTTCGCTGCTGCTCGAGCACGACCGTGATTCCGGTGGCGGCGGGCGGGGGCTGGCGCCGGAAGTCGCGCACGCGGCCGAGCTCCGCGTAGACCAGAGGGATGCCGGAGAAGAGGGTGTCCCGGTGGCGGAGAAAGAACTCGATGGCCGGGGGCTCGTAAGCGACGACGACCTCGATCGCGTGCGATCGGTACTTCTCCCCGAAGAGGTCCGCGAGCCGCTGGTCGTAAGGCTCGGCCGCCGCTCCCGGCAGGGAGAGGTGCTCGACGTGGAGATCCAGCGGGTCGGCGAGGGTGGCGCGGTACTTCTGGCGGAACGCCTCCTCGATCGACAAGAAGCCCGGTTGCGTCGACCGGCCGGCGAAGAGAAGGAGCACTCCGCGAGGTCGCAAGACTCCCTCGGCGGCTCGCGCTGGGGGCGCGGGCGCGGCGAGCGCCAAGACGACCGCCCAAGCCGCAGGCAACCGGCCCTTTCGGGGCGCCGTCATCGACCTTTTCGAACCGAGTTTTCCACTGGAAACTCAGCTTAGCGCAGGGCGCCGGTGGCCGCGACATTTCGCGGGACCGTGAAATGTCGCGGGTCGCGGGGTGACGACGGCGCGGCATCGGGTCCGGGCACGCGACGCTAAGCCGAATCGTCACGGTAGTTTGGCGTGGCATCTGGATTTCCCTACGAGGTTGGCCCGGCGACTGCACTAGCCGCCACCCATGATCGCCCTCACGGCCCGCGTCGAGGCTCATCCACCACAGCGGCGGGAGCTCGTACAGGCGCTCCTCCAATGGAGCGAGGGGGTGCGCCGCGAGGAGGGGGCGGTCAGTTGCCACCTCTCCGAGGATCTGGAAAACGTGGCGGTTTTCGATCTCAAGGCGAGCTGGGCGAACGAGACCTCGTTGAGAAGTCACATGCGCTCCGAGCGGTTCGGCGTTCTGCTCGGCGCGCTTCAGGTTCTGGCCCGTCCGGTGCGGTTCGAGGTGCTGGTGCCAGCCGAAGGCAGCGGAGTCACTCCGGAAGGACGTTTCGAGCGCGAGGAGCGCGGATGATTTCGAGGCGAGTCGCGACACGATTCGGCTCTCATTGCGCGGCGGCCGGCCTGCTGGCCACGCTCGTCGCCGCGCCGGTTCACGCCCGGACCGCTGGTGCCGAGCCGCCGGAGGCGACCATCGTGGCCGAAGAGCCGGAAGCTCCGGCCGCGGCGTCCGCCACTGCACCCGGGGAGAGCCAGCAGGACGAGCTTTCCCGGCGTGCCACCGACCCGACCGCCTCGCCGCCGAGCGTGGCGCTTATCAGCGACTTCACGTTTGACTACCAGGACCGGCCGGACGGCATCCCGATCGACGAGGACGGCGTCGAGCTTCGCTTCCAGTCGGTGGTGCCGTTCCAGGCCTGGGGCCTGCCCAACATCCTGCGCGTGACCGTGCCGTACACGGTCTCCGGGCCGGGCTCCGCCGGCCTCGGCGACATCACGATCTTCGACATGGCGGTCTTCCCGGTCCCCGCGGGACGGTTCGGCGTGGGTCTCGTCGGCAGCTTCGCCTCGAGCGCCAAGGAGACCGACGCCCACGCCGTGGGCGGGCCGGCGTTCGTGCTGCTGGTGCCGATGTCGAAGAAGCTCAACGTCGGCCTCTTCAACCAGAACCTGTTCGGCGACGGCGTCTCGATCTCGCAGCTCCAGCCGATCCTCGCCTACCAGCTCGGCAGCGGCTGGTCGCTCTCGCTGGGCGACCTGCAGTTCCCGTACGACTGGGACCGCGGCGAGTTCCTCGCGCTCCCGATCGGCGTGCAGCTCGGCAAAGTCCTGCCGATCGCCGGCCAGCCGATGCGCTTCTCGATCAATCCGCAGTACGACTTCAAGGACCTTCCGGGGGCCGGTCGCTTCTCGGCCGTCTTCACCATCCAACTGATCATGGCCGAGAAGAAGAAGTGACCATGAGCGCGATCGGAACGATCCTCGCCGAGGAAGTTGATGTGCTGGAGTGGATGTTGAGGAATCGAATGACGAAGAGGATTCTCGGCTCAGTTGTTTCCTCGGCGCTCATGCTCGCGACGACGGGCTTCAGTCAGATGGACGCGAAGGCCTCCGGCGTCGTCACCGACGTCGTCGAGGTCGACGGAGCTCGAATCGAGTACTTCAGCCAGGGCCGTGGCGAGGCCATCGTGATGCTCTCCGGGCGAGGGCTGAATGTCGGCTACCTGGAGCCTCTGGCGGCGGAGCTGGCCAAGGCCGGCTATCGGGCAATTCGGATCAACCGTAGAGGCGCGGGAAAGTCCACGGGCCAGCTGACGGACATCACCTATCACACGCATGCGAAGGACGTGTCGGGCGTCGTTCTGGCGCTGGGCCTGAAGCGCGTCGACATTCTGGGGCAGGCGCTCGGGGGTAGGATCGCCCGAACCTTCGCGGCCGACTATCCGAGCGTGACCCGGAGCGTCATCCTCGTGCCCGGGGCAGGGCTGATCGAGGCGGCGCCGGACGAAGCGAAAGCGATGAAGGCGATGTTCAATCCCGAAGCGACCCAGGCCGAGATCATGACGGGCATGAGCTACATGGTCGGTGATCCCGAAGATCGCGAGAGGGTCTGGAAGATCGTCCAGCCCTCGAGCATTACCGACCCGGCGACGCTGAAGTCCGAGTCCACCACGACGGCTCCGCTCGCGGATTGGTGGGCGCCGCAGGGCCCCATGCCGTACCTGGTGATTCAGGGCCTGAAAGACCGGTCGGCGCCCCCGGAGAATTCGCGGAAGCTCAAACAGGAGCTCGGGGCGCGCGCCACCCTGGTCGAGCTTCCCGACGCGGGTCATCTGGCGCCTGTCGAGTACCCGAACGAAGTCTCGGCGGCGATCGTGACCTTCCTGAAGAGACAGGAGGCGAGACCATGAAGCGGATGTCCATGACCGCGGCGCTCGCGTTCGTAGGTGGCGTGGCGCTGGTGGTGACCACCGCGTGCACGGCGCCGGCCCGCGTCGAGAAGGCGGCAGCGCCCGCGCCAGCGGCCCCGGTCGCGCAGACCGTCGAGCAGCTCGAGGCGGCCGTGCCGGAACATCCGTTGAAGGAGGCCTACTTCGGCGAGACGCACGTGCACACGTCGTACTCGCTGGATGCCTACATCGGCGGGGCGCGCCTCACGCCGGACGATGCCTACAAGTTCGCGCAGGGCAAGGACGTCACCATCCAGGGGCAGACGCACAACATCAAGAAACCGCTGGATTGGACCGCGGTCTCCGACCACGCCGAGTTCATCGGCGAGATGTATTCCACGCAGGTGCCGGGCGCCAAGGGCGGCGACAACCCGATGCTCGAAGAGCTGCGCGGGCTGAAAAACGTGGACGAGCAGCGGGCGTGGTTCATGAAGTACGTCGTCAGCAACATGCGCGGCGCCAACCCGGGGCACCCGCCGTTCTACGCCGGGCCGGAAACGACCCGGAGCGCGTGGCAGGACGTTCAGCTGAAGGCTGTCCGCGACAACTACCAGCCCGGCAGGTTCACGACGCTGGCCGGTTTCGAGTGGACGGCGACGAACAACGCCGGCAACATGCACCGCAACGTCATCTTCCGCGACCTGACCGTGCCGGACCTGCCGCTCTCGGCGCTCGACACCAACGACGAGGAGAAGCTCTGGGCGTGGATGGCGGAGCAGGAGAAGAAAGGCTCGCGGCTGCTGGCGATTCCGCACAACTCCAACGGCAGCAAGGGCTACATGTTCGAGCCCATGGACAACGCCGGCAAACCCTTGACGGCGGAGTACGCGAAGCTGCGCAGCCACTTCGAGCGCTTGATCGAGATGATGCAGATCAAGGGCAACTCCGAAGTCCACCGCTCGTTCTGGCCGGCCGACGAGTTTGCGGACTTCGAGAACGGCGACAGCGTGGCCACCTTCAGCGGGCGCACGTTCAAGAAGGAGAACTTCGTGCGCTGGGCGGTCACCAAGGGGCTGGACTACCAGGCCAAGCTCGGCGCGAACCCCTATCAGCTCGGCTTCATCGGCGGCACCGACAACCACAACGGCGCGCCGAGCGACGTCGTCGAGGACAACTACATCGGCAGCCACGGTCCGGCGGACGGCACGCTGAAGGATCGCCGCGAAGGAGAGATTGACGGCTGGATCAAAGGCAAGGACTCGAACCCCGGGTCGCTGTCGGGGGTCTGGGCCACGAAGAACACCCGTGCGGCCATCTGGGATGCGATGGCCGCGCGGGAGAGCTTTGTCACCTCGGGCACGCGCATCAAGGTGCGCTTCTTCGCCGGGGCCGACCTGCCCGGCCAGCCCGCGGGCCCCCGCGCGCTGGTGGAGCAGGGCTACAAGAGCGGCGTGCCGATGGGTGGCACGATCCAGGGCGCCGCGAAGTCTCCCACCTTCACCGTCTGGGCATCGAAGGATCCCGAGGGCGCCAACCTCGATCGCATCCAGATCATCAAGGGGTGGGTGGACGCGAAGGGCGAGCCACAGGACAAGGTCTTCGACGTCGCCTGGAGCGGCGATCGCAAGCCGGGTGGCAACGGCAAGCTGCCCGCGGTGGGCAACACCGTGGACCTGAAGGCGGCCACCTATACGAACGCGATCGGCAGCGTCGAGCTCATGGGCACGTGGACCGACCGCGAGTTCGATTCGCAGCAGCACGCGATCTACTACGTGCGCGTCCTCGAGATCCCGACGCCGCGCTTCACTACCTACGACGCGGTCCGGAACAACTTGCCGCTGCTCGAGGACGCGCCGGCGACGATCCAGGAGCGAGCCTGGAGCTCGCCGATCTGGTACACGCCGGAAAAGTAGGGAGGAATCGATGAGGAGATCATCGACGGTAAGTGGGCGTTCCCACAGGCACAGGTAGCTGAATAGACAGGAGAGAACAGATGAAATCGATTCAGACAACCACGATTCCAGTACTGACGCTGGCGTTTGCCCTGGCCGCTTTGCCGGTTGGTGCGCAGCCAGCCGCGTCGAAAGGCGCGGCTGCGGGCCAGGCAGCGGTGCCGGTCAACATCAGCAACTTTGTCCGCGCCGAGTCCGACCTCTATTTCGGACGAGCGGTACAGCAGAATGGGCTTGGCAAACTGGGGCATGAACGCACGCCCGCAAATGTCGATGATCAGAAAGTCATCCGCATGAATCGCGACACCCTCTATTCCTCGGGCGTGTTCGACCTCGATGCAGGTCCGGTGACCATCAGTTTGCCGGACAGCCCGGACAAGCGCTTCATGTCGATGCTGGTCATCAACGAAGATCAGTATGTTGTCGAGGTTGCCTATGCAGGCTCGGGCAGTCATACCTATTCACTCGACAAGGTCGGCACCCGCTATCTGATCGTGCTCTTCCGGACCTTCGTGGATCCCCAGGATGCCAAGGATGCCGACGCTGTCCACGCTCTCCAGGATGCGATCAAAGTGCAACAGGCGGCTACCGGCACATTCGAGGCGCCGAACTGGGACAAGGTGACGCAGGACAAGGCGCGCGATGCACTGCTGACGCTTGGTTCACTGGGCGGCCTGGCGCCAAACCGGTTTGGCGCCAAGAAGGATGTCGAGCCGGTGAGCTTCGTTGTCAGCGCGGGAATAGGCTGGGGAGGAAATCCAAACGAAGCGGCCATTTATCTGCCCGAATTTCCAAAACAAAACGATGGCAAGACGGTTCACAAATTGACGTTGAAGGATGTGCCGGTTGATGGCTTCT